>ENA-ORBV01000059-ORBV01000059.1-microbial-mat-metagenome-genome-assembly--contig:-NODE-59-length-192143-cov-12.920923_pt1 | contig 192143 bp, 142 predicted proteins | sample MGYA00237777_ERZ505514 | MGnify/ENA primary metagenome ERZ505514 (study PRJEB26160, sample SAMN06269048) | microbial mat metagenome | isolation source: Oligotrophic lake microbial mat | place...
TTTTTCAAGCAGAAGACGGCATACGAGATTCGCCTTAGTCTCGTGGGCTCGGAGATGTGTATAAGAGACAGTGCCTTTTGCTCCTGTCCTTATTCTGCCGTCATCTGAAATGTAGTTTATTTCTTTATTGCCTGTTCCTATTTCCATCCATTGGTTTTGAATGGTGGATTTACTCATTCCGTCTCCGTTGTCTATGATGTAAATGGAGTTGAATGAAAAGAAAAATGATGTCAATTCATTTGTTCTTTTTTCATTTGAACTTGGAATTAAAAAATATTTTCCATCCTTCAGTTTGAAACTTGTTTTTACAGCTTCATTTTCTTGGGAGTAGCTTATAAAATCTTTTGCAGAAAGAATTTCGGGAGTACTGTCAAACAAAATGTCGTAAATAACTAAACAATTTTTTGCATCAGCATCGTAACAATTTTTTACCAACTCAATAGTTGCTCCTTCTGGATTAGAGAAGTTCTCTTGTCCGATTAACTTGGCAGTTCTTGCCGATACTTTGAATGGTATTTTTGTCATTTATTAATAAAAAAACTTGCTGCTAATATAGGTAAATATCTTGAAGTTTCCCTTCAGATAATTTCCTGTCTAAGCACTTGATTAAGAGTAGAAATACTTTGTCAAGGTTGTTTTTGGTGCGTAGGCGATTGCACTCTTTTGACTTTACTTTTTTGGTTTGGCTTGTGCGTCAGCAAGCAAAGGCAAATGTGTGCAATCAAGGAATTTTTTGTGCGGTTGCTTTTTTTTAAAATTTATTTTCAGCGTTGGCAATTAGAAGCGTTGTCAGTTGTCGTCCGATGTCTGCAAAAAAAGTTTATTCAAAGCCGTAAAGTTCCAAGTTGGCAGTGTCCAAATACGGTTTCAGCTAACTTGTTTACACTGGAACCTCCTACCCCCTCCAACTTCCACTGTCCCCCCAAAAAGAAGGAGGATAGTGGTAACTAAAATGGCTGCACAACTTCCGGTGTCCCCCGAAGATACATCTTTTTATTCTACATTCAAACCTTCCCCTTCCCTTCACCTTCCCTTGCCGTGGCTGACCTCTGCCTTGCCGTGGTTGACCTCAACCTCCCGCGAGTGAAGGTTTCCTCTGCCTCTGGCATCCTCTGTTTTTTAATTTCAAATAGGCAAGATGCCCCCAACTATCCATAGTCTGTAGCCAAAGCCCCCCGTTGCCAATGAGAGCAATGACCCTATTGCGCCTGTGCAGGTTACTGATGTGAGGCTGGATGTGCCCATGACACCCGGCATGAGAACTATTAAGGCGCGCTGGAAAAGAGGCAAGTGCGATTCCTTTATGGTGGAAGCCGCCAGTGGACCTATCGCACCCAACAGCGCGTGGCAGATTTTAACCGTATGTGCGAAGGCAAGCTGCGAAGTAACATTAACCACTCCCGGACAATGGGCGATTCGCGTAGTGGGTGTATATGCTGCCGGTCATGCTGAACCAAGCATCCCGGTGTCATTCATGATCGGATAAGAACCCCAATTCTCTATTCATATACAAAAGCCTCGCGTTCATCTCGCGGGGCTTTTGTTTTTTTATGCCGATCATATTTCCGTCATTGCCAGCGCAGCGAAGCAATCTCCGCTTCTGGCGCGGGTATCATGTCATTAAGGACGGCTCTAAAAATTCAAAAAAGACGAACCACAAAGCGCTCAAAGAGAAAACACGAAGTTCACAAAGCTTTGATATTATTTGCTTTGTGTTTCTTTGTGAAAAATTCTTTGCCTGCTTTGTGGTTAAAAAATTAATTTTCAGAACTGCCCCTTATTAGACTTTTTCGGAAAATATCTTTTGACTAAACTTCAAAGAAAGCGTAACGCCCGCTTTTGCACCGCCTCACCCCCGCCCCCTCTCCAGTTGGGGAGGGGAGTCCAAACTGCATCACAAACAAAAGAGGCTTTCTCTTAAAACAGAATTACATTTTCCGAAGATGTCAATTGATTTTCAGAACGGGAATGAACAATCTCAATTTCAATCCAGTGGATAAAAACCGGATTAAAATCTTTTTTTTCTCGTGAAACGCTTCTGTGCCTTTCTGTATCTTTGGGAGATTGTTTTTACAAACCAATTACCCCATGAAATCAGCATTGAAGATTGCCGCCCTCCTGCTTGTGAGTGTTACAGGTATCTCATTACACGCGCAGGTTATCAGCGCCTTTCCGCACACCGAAAATTTTGAATCGTTTACGCCCTGCACGCCCACCTGCGCTGTGGCATGTCCGTTAGCGGGCGGATGGGTGAATGTAACCAACGATGGCATGGACTGGACGGTGCATAAAGGAAGCACCTCAACCCTCAACACAGGTCCCGATTTCGACCATAACCCCGGCAACACTACAGGAAATTATCTCTACACTGAAACATCCGGCTCCTGCACGAACACAACTGCCGCTTTTCTTACGCCTCCCGTTAATTTAACAGGCGTTTCAAATTTTACGCTTGATTTCTGGTATCACATGTTTGGAAATAACATGGGCATCTTGCATGTTGACGTGTCATCAAATAACGGCTCCAGCTACGTTGATGATGTGATGGCGCCATTTTCAACCAATAGTAATTTCTGGGGGAAAAAATCTGTAAACCTTGACTCTTATGTTGGCGACACGATTATCATCAGGCTGCGCGCTGTTACCGGAAATGGCGGAGCGGGAGATATGGCGGTTGATGATTTTACATTCTACACGCAGTACAACGCAGATGCAGGAGTTGCTCGCATTGACTCTCCTTCTGCTCCTTTATCAACCGGCTTGCAAAATGTATTTGTAACGATTGAAAACTATGGAGCAGATACGCTTACTTCAGCAGATGTGCAATGGAGCGTAAATAATAGCGCGCAAACAACCTATAACTGGGCGGGTTCCCTTGCACCGAATCAAACGGCATTGGTTACGATAGGCGTCTATAATTTCATGCCCGGAAATTCTGATGTAAAAGTATGGACAGCAAATCCCAACAACAGCAGCGACCAAAATAATAGCAACGACACTGCGTCAGTTCTTCTCTGCACCGCATTAAGCGGCATCTATACAATAGGCGGAGCGTTGCCTGATTTTATTGATTTAAATGAAGCGACAAACGCGCTGAATTCCTGCGGAGTAAGCGGTGCCGTGGTGTTTAATGTGGCTGCGGGTTCGGGTCCCCACTTCTTGCAATTGAATCTTTTTCGCATCATCGGCTCAAGTGCGGTGAACACAATTACCATTAATGGAAACGGAGAAACGCTCACTACCGCGCCAAACACAGACGCGCGTCATGTTGTGAAACTTGATGGCGCAAAACATGTCACGCTGGATAATCTGAATATTGTCAGCACCGATGCAACGTATGGATGGGGCGTGTATCTGCTGAATCAGGCTGACAGCAATACGCTGAAAAATTGCACGGTGAATGTATCGGCAGTAACCAACACGGGAACTTCTAATTCTGCCGGAATCGTGGCAACAGCCTCAAACACATCGGTAGCGACAGCGGGAAACAATGCAAAGCATCTCACCTTGCAAAACAATACGATTATCGGAGGCTATCAGGGCATTCGCTTACTTGGCGCACAACTAACGCCTGCTTCAAATCATGTTCTTTCAGGAAATACCATTCGTGATTTTTATTCCACCGGCATTCATCTTGCTGACTGCGACAAAGCCATTATCACCGGTAATGACCTGAGCCGAGCAAACCTGGCATCCGTTGGCGTTTTTCAGGGAATTTATTTTGGTGCGCGGAATCAACGCGCATTGGTTGAAAAAAACAGGATACATAACACGCATGGTTCAGCCATTACGCTCACCGGCTCATCGTATGGAATCTTTTCTTCGGGCTGCGATGCCGCTGTCGGGTTTGAGAACCGCTTTGTCAACAACGCGATTTATAATTTCAACGGCAACGGAACGGTTTACGGCATTTATAATTCAAGCTCAAACGGAGCATCCTATTATCATAACACGATTGCAATTGATAATGTCGCGGCAACGGCAGGCATCGTGCGGGGTTTTTATCAAACTACCACAGCTACCGATATTCAATTCAGAAACAATATTATTACATTAAGGCAAGGCGGCAGCGGAGCAAAGCACTGCATTTATTTTGGCTCCACAACATCAAGCATAGTTTGCAACAACAACGCATTTTACACCGACACGCTGGTGAATAATATTGGTTTTTATTCTGTTGATTATAATTCGCTTGCCGACTGGCAAACTGCAAACAGCGGAGCCTATGACGGCAACTCCGTTTTTGGCGACCCGATATATGTGAATACATCGAATAATTTTACGCCCACAAACGGAGCGATTAATGATGTAGGCGCTAATCTTGGGGTAGCCGCTGATATTGCAGGCAATTCAAGAAGCGCGACAACCCCCGACCCGGGCGCTTATGAATTTACCCCGCCAACGCTTGATGTCGCTCTTTCATGGGTTGCGCCTGTTTCGCCTACTTCCGCAGGAAACAAAACCATTATTGTAAAAATCACAAACAGCGTTTCTTCACTCTCCGCAATCACTGACGTAAGTCTTACCTACACCGATGGCATTGCTCCGGTTACCGAATCTTTTTCTTCGCTTAATATCTTGCCGGGCGCAAGCGCTGATTTGAGTTTTACAACGCTATACAATCTGACTGCTCAGGCAACAGTGCGCGCTTATATCAACTCCGTAAATGGCGCTTCGGATGCCATTTCAGCAAATGACACAACGGAGCAGGTGCTTTGTCCATCTCTGTCAGGCGCATATACGATTGACAAAACACAAGTTACGGGCGGAACAAATTTTGCAAGTTTTACCGCTGCAGTCGCAGCGCTTTCCTCCTGTGGAATATTCGGACCTGTAACATTTAATGTGGCATCCGGCAGCGGTCCTTATTTTGAGCAAATAACAATTCCCGCCATCTCAGGCGCAAGCAGCGTGAATACGATTACGTTCAATGGAAATAATAACACGCTCAACTTTTCACCCACTTCTGTAAACAGGCATCTTATCAGGCTTGCTGGAGCGCAGTATGTTACGTTTAATAATTTAAATATTACGAGCGTGAGCCTCTCTTATGGATGGGGAGCGCATTTGCAAAATGGCGCAAACTACAACACGTTTAATAATTGCGCCTTCAATCTCTCCTCTGTCACAAGCGTGCAAACAGGTGATTTTGCAGGCATTGTCGCTTCCGCATCGCAAACTGATATTACCGCAAGCGGCAACAATGCAAACTATACCACCATTTCAAACTGCACGATAATTGGTGGCGGATACGGAATCAGGCTGAATGGAAACTCAACCACAAAAGCCCGCGGTAACAACATATTAAATAACACCATCCGCGATTTTTATTCTTACGGAGTTTACCTTATCTATTCTGACAGCGCGCAAATTGTTGGCAATGATATCTCCCGCGCAAACAAAACAGACGTGGGTTCTTTTTACGGCATCTACCTTACCACCGGGGTGGAAAATACGATGATAGAGAGAAACAGCATTCACAACACGCATGATAACGCTTTAAGTCCGACAGGACTCTCCTACCCTATTTACTTTAATGGGGCTGACGCGCAGCTTGGAAAAGAAAACTATGTGGTGAATAATCTGATTTACAACATCAATAGCAATGGCGAGATTTATGGAATTTATAATTCAAATTCAGACCATGCGAAATATTATCACAACACCATTTCGCTGGATGATACCACAGCAATCACCACCGATGATACGCGCGGATTTTATCAAACCACTTCCGCTGCGGGCATAGATTTCAGAAATAACATTGTCACAGTGCGCAGAAGCGGAACAGGAAGCAAATATTGCATTTACCTCGGCACTACGGCATCTACAGTTATCAGCGACAGGAATGTATTGCTTATGGATGCCTTTCAGGGAGTTGATAATCATGTAGGACGTTTCGGCTCCACAGATTTCACCACATTCGCGCAATGGCAAACTGCAAACACGGGCGCGTATGACCAAAATTCCGTGAGCGCTGACCCGTTTTATACCGATGCGACAAACGCAGATTTCACTCCTCAGAATTATATTATAAATAACAAAGGAACAGGAGTGGGCGTGACTATTGACTACAATCTCAATCCAAGAAACGCTGTTTCTCCTGACCCGGGCGCTTATGAATTCACTCCCTCCGGGCTTGATGCCGCAATAACTTGGGTTGCCCCGGTAACGCCTCTCAGCGCAGGCGCGCAAATCATCACCGTAAATATCAGCAACACGCAAACTGCGCCAATCACTGACCTCACGCTTACCTACACTGATGGCAGCGCGTTTGTGAAAGAAAGTTTTTCCTCGCTTTCAATTGCAGGCGGAGCAAATCAGGATATTAGTTTCACAACGCCATACAACGTGAGCGGTTATGCGCAGGCTTATGCTTTTATTGACAGCGTAAACCTCGCGCAGGATGAAAATCAACTGAATGACACAACAGTTACGCAGTCTTTATGTGCAGCGCTCAACGGAAATTTTACCATTGATAAAAACAGCGCTTCCTCTGCAACCAACTTTGTAAGTTTCACGGAAGCGGTTGACCGCCTTGCAAACTGCGGCATAGCAGGACCGGTAACGCTCACAGTAGTGCAGGGGAGCAGTCCTTATAATGAGCAAATCATCATTCCTCAGATTTTTGGCGCAAGCGCAACAAACACGATAACAATTGAAGGAAATGATGAAACGCTTTCCTTTGCTCCCACGATTGATGATAAATATCTCATCAGGATGAATGGAGCAAAACATTTGTCTATCAATAACCTCAACATCAGGGGAACTGCAACAACTTACGGCTACGGAATTCAATTTATCAATGCAGCCGACAGCAACAGCGTGAGCGGATGTACAATAAATTTAAGCGCAGTGACAGGCACCGGCACAGATAATTCAGCGGGGATTTTATTTTCCGGCTCAAATGCGTCAGCATCAGCCGAAGGAAATACGGGAAATTATAATCACGTGACAAATAATGAAATCATTGGCGGTTATTATGGGGTTCGGGTAAATGGCATACAGGGCGCGCCTGTGCAGGGAAATCAGTTCGTAAATAACATTGTTCGCGATTTTTATACTTACGGATTTTATCTGGGAAATACGGAAAACACCGACATCACAGGCAATGACATCAACAGGGCAAACAGGGTTGTCGTAAGCACATTCTACGGAGTGAATATGGTGTCGGGAAATCAAAATGTGCGCATCATAAGCAACAGGATTCATAACACGCACGATAATGCTTCATCGCTTACAGGGGCGGCTTACCCGATTTATTTCTCGTCCACTGACGCAACGGTTGGAAATGAAAATAGCGTTGTGAATAATGCCATTTACAACATCAATAACAACGGCACGATTTACGCCTTTTACAATAGCTCGTCTGATGGCGCGCATTATTATCATAACTCCATTTCGCTTGATGAAGTCAATTCTTCAGGCGGAGTTACAAGAGGATTTTTTCAAACGACTGTCGCTGCAAATATTGATTTCAGAAACAATGTTGTTTCAATAAAAAGAGGCGGCACAGGTTCAAAGCATTGCATTTATCTCGCATCTGCTTCGGATGTCAATTCCGATTACAATCTCTTTTATATTGACACCGTCATCAATGATGTAGGTTATTTTTCACCATCAAATTTTGCGGGGCTTGCCGCTTGGAAAACGGCAAACGGCAGCGCGTATGACCAAAATTCGCTTTTTGCAGACCCCGCTTTTGGTAACAGCGCCAGCGGAAATCTTACTCCATTGAATATTGCCGTGAATGATAAAGCAACTCCGCTCGGAGTAACGGAAGACATCAATCAAACCCCGCGTAGCCTCACTACGCCTGATATGGGCGCGTTTGAATATACGCCCGCGCAAATTGACGCCACCGTTGTTTCACTGCTGGAGCCGGAGAATGATGTTTGCGGCTCTACTTTGACGAGCGTATTTGCAGTTATCACAAATTTTGGCGCAGACACAATCTCCGCTATTCCCGTTACTGCGAATATTACTGGCGCATTCACTGGAACGCTCACCGGCATTTCCGGCTCAGTTGGCAACGCGCAATCCGACACGGTTTTGCTTGGCTCCATCACGCTTCCCGCAAGCGGCAGTCTTGTATTCACCATTTTCTCTTCCGCGCCCAATGATGAATTGCCTGCAAATGATACGCTTGTTGCTACGGTGCAACTCAGCCCCGCGATAGCCGCGCCAACATTACTTACAACCACTGATACAATTTGTAAAAATGCTTCTGCAATTCTACTCGTAAACGTAAATCCCACTCTTGCTTACTATTGGTATGATGCGCCCTCTGGTGGAAATCAAGTTCATGCAGGCGCACTATTCGCCACGCCCGCGCTTGCCGCTTCAGATACATTTTATGCTGAAGCATCCTCTGATGTGCGTTATGCTGTGGGCGCTGAAGATATCACCATCGGGGCGAGTGGAAATTTTGTTTCAGTGGGCGGAGAAGGATTATTGTTTACCGTGCATGCCGCGATGAGGCTTGATTCAGTTTCTGTTTATGCGAATGATACGGGAACAGTATATGTAGAACTCACGGATGCCAGCAACACCAACGTGCTGCAAATCACCTCCGCGCAAGTGAATGCAATTGGAACGAAGGTGACAATACCCGTTGGTTTTGTGATTGCGCCCGGCAGTTATCGTATAGACGCTAACGGCTCTACTACAGGCGGCTTGCTGCGCAACACAGCGGGCGCAAGTTATCCCTATGAAATTCCGGGTGTGGTTTCAATCACAGGCAGCACTGCGCCTAACCCTGCGCACTATTATTTTTTCTATGATTGGAAAATCATCGTGTCGCAATGTGTGAGTGCGCGCACGGGTGCGCCTGTTATTGTGAACCAAAATGATACTGCCGTTGCCGCAACATTTGCATCTACAACAGCGGGGCTTGATGTCACCTTCACGCCTGATGATAATAATGTAAACAATTCTTATGGATGGAATTTTGGCGATGGCGCAACAAGCAATATCGGCAGCATCGCGCATCAATATACCACCGATGGGACTTACAATGCGTGTCTTACCGTGAGCAATTCCTGCTCGCAGGCTACCACATGTCAGCAAGTTGTTGTTTGCGGTGATTTACAAAGCGATTTTTCTTTTACTCCGTCAGGGCTTACTGCGACATTTAACTTTACCGGAACGGGCTTGCCTGCGACTTACGCTTGGGATTTTGGCGATGCCTCCACATCAACTGCCGCATCTCCTTCACACACTTTTGCTTCTGCTGGAAGTTATGATCTGACATTGATAGTAGAAAACGCATGTTCTGAGAGTGATACATTCTCGCAATCTGTTACTGTGTGCGTGGGCATTGACGCTGACTTCACCGCAACACAAACGACACCCAACGGGCTTGCTTTTGATTTTACAAGCACATCAACCGGAAATCCCGCTTCCATTCTCTGGGATTTCGGAGATGGGGCTACCGGAACAAATGCAATAGAAGCTCATTCTTTCCCTGCGCATGGAAATTATGATGTGAAATTATTGGTAACAAACGCCTGCGGTGAAACAGACTCGTTGGTGCAAACTGTTATCACTTGTCTCGCAGCCGATGCCGCTTTCACGGCAACAGTGCAAAGCGATGGAAAAACGGTGACTATCATAAACAGTTCAACCGGCACCAACCTGACTTCCAACTGGAACTTTGGTGATGGCTCAACGGCAACAGATGAAGAACCAACGCATACTTACCTTATGACAGGGAATTACACCATCACGCTCACAGTGACTGACGCTTGCGGACAAACAGATGCGCAAACACAAACTGTGGATATTTCAGTCGGGATCGCGCAAGTAAATCCTTTGCTGAATATCAACGTGTTCCCTAACCCGAACAATGGCGAATTTACAATCAGCTATGAACTGCAAACAGATAGCGAGGTAAGCATTCGTCTGTTCAATTTCATGGGCGCAGCCGTGTATGAATCTGCTGCTGATAAATCACAGGGGGCGCATCCTGAAAAAATTGAGTTGCTCCACATTCCCACAGGGATTTATTTACTCGTATTGACTACTCAAAAAGGCGCGGCTGTTATGAAGGTGGCGGTGGAGTAGTAATAAATTAATGCGCATTGTCTGCATAAATGCAACTGTGTTTAATAATTAGCGCTCTATAAATTGCATTCCTAACAAGAGAATTTTATTCCCATTTTTAAGCGCTGATTATGAAACTGCAATCTTTGATATTACTTCTGCTTTGCTCAATCACTACCGGCATTGCGCAGGAGAAATATACCTTCACGACCACTATCAATCCTGATAACATCACGATAGCGCGCGATTCGTTTGGCGTGCCGCACATCTTTGCAAAAACCGATGCGGAAGTTGCTTATGGATTAGCGTGGGCAAATGCTGAAGACGGCTTTGAAACAATGCAGGAACTGATGTTGAGCGGCAAAGGCATGATGGGGCGCGAAACAGGTAAAGAAGGCGCAGCGGTTGATTTTTTTGTGCATTCCATTGGAGCGAAAGAAATTGTGCAGGAGCGTTTTGATAAAGACCTTACGCCTGAATTCATTCGCTATCTGGAAGGTTATTGCCAGGGCGTGAATGCGTTTGCGAAAAAATATCCGGAACGTGTGCGCGTGAAGAAAGCATTTCCCATTACCCCTTATGATGTGCTGCAGTCCTATGTGCTTTCATTTTCCGCGCTTACCAATGTGGCGGGAAAAGTGGGAGATGTGGTAAATGGAAACTATGATGCTGGCTGGCAAAAAATGTTTGACTCAGAGAGCGCGGAGAAAGATGTTCCGGTTGTGAAAGAAAAACGAAAAGGGAAAAACGATTCTGAAGATACGCTGCTCTTTTCGCCTTACAAAGGTGAGATGCCTGTTCCCGGTAGCAATGCGTTTGCGATGAACAAGAATATGACTGCCGATGGCAGCACCTATCTCTGCATCAATCCGCACATGATGGTGGAAGGTCCGCTGTCGTTTTATGAAGCGCACATCCAAAGCGAGGAAGGATTAAATATCACCGGCACGATTTTTCAAGGCGGCACTTCCATTTTTATGGGAAACAATGAAGACATCGGCTGGACGCACACCTACAATCATTTCGATGGAGTGGATGTGTATGCGCTGAAGATGCACCCAAAGAAAAATCTGCGCTATGAATTAGATGGAAAGTATTATGAATTGGAAAAACGTCCTGTTTGGCTGAACGTGAAACTGGGGAAAATCACGATACCGGTGAAGAAGATGACGTATTGGAGCGAGCATCACGGGGCAGTTCTAAAATCAAAAGGGGGGAAGTTTTTTGCAGTGCGTGGCATGGCATTTATGACCATCAAAGCAGCGCAGCAATTTTATTATATGGACAAAGCCCGCAACTTTCAGGAGTTTAAAGATGCTCTTTACATGCAGGGCTTGGGGATGTTCAACATCGTGTATGCTGACAAAGAAGGCAACATCTATTATCTGAGTAATGGGTTGATTCCCGACCGCAAAGCCGAGTATGACTGGAGCGGGCTGATTCCCGGCAACGAATCAAAATACCTTTGGGAAAAAGCCATTGCAGTGGATAGCCTTCCCAATAATTTCAATCCTGAATGCGGCTATCTCTTTAACACAAACAACACCCCTTTCAATGCAACTTGTTCAACAGAAAATGATAATCGCTTTCGCCTTCCTGCTTATGTTGACGGCAGACCGGGAGATAATAACCGCTCCACGCGCTTCATGGAATTGGTGAACGAGAAAGCTGTTTTTACATTTGAAGATTTTATGCAATTGAAATTTGATCACAGGTGGCCAAAAGACAACAAGTTTCTCAAATCTATCAATGGCATGTTTGAATTAAATCCAGAAGAATATCCGCAGATAGCCGATGTGATTTCCATTCTCAAAGCCTGGGACAAATCAGGCGACACCAGCAGCATTGGCGCTACCGTTATTGCTATGGCGATGGAACCTCTTTTTAAAGGGAAAGATGACGAGCCGTTCATCACCGGACTTGAAAAAACAAAAGAAGATTTTGTACACGCGCTTGAACATGCAAAGGCGCATTTGATGACACATTTCGGCACCGTGAATGTTCCGCTTGGAAAAGTGCAGCGGTTTGTGCGCGGTGAAAAAAGCTATCCCATTCCTGGCTTTCCTGATATGCTGATGGCGAATTATCCGCGCAAGCCTTATAAAAACGGTACGTACAAATTAGATTATGGCGACACCTACATTCAGTTTGTAAAGTTTACGGAGAACGGGGCGGAACGAATCGAGTCGCTGCTGCCATTTAATTCATTGCCCACTGCGGATAATTACATAGACCAAACGCTGATGTACCAGCAGATGAAAACAAAAACGGTCAGCTTAAAAAAAGAAGAAATCTTAAAGCAGGCTTTGATAAGCTATCAGCCAAAATAAAGGGCAGTTTCATGCACTTCTGCGCCCGTGCCTGATAATATTTTTTCCAAATTAGCAGGCGAGTAATTAATGGACTTCATTGTCTTATTATCTGATGAGCGATACACGAGGTATTTACCATTTTCTTCACGGTAATAACATTCCGTATTGTGCATTACTTCAAAGTGCTTCACAGTAGCTTCAGCTTCCTGCTTTGATTTGCAGGCTTTGCTCATATTGGAGCGCTGCACTTCTTCAAATAATTCTTTGAATTTTCCACCCAAGCCAAACTCAAGCACCGCGCCTGAGAGTACGTATTGCAAATCACAAAGAGCATCTGCAACAGCAACAATGTTTCCCTGACTCACAGCTTCTTCCAGTTCTTTTAATTCTTCTTCTAAAAGAGAAAGACGCAAGCGGCATCTTTCTTCCGTAGGAATCAATGGCTTTTGCAATACGGGATGACGAAACGTGCGATGAAATTCCGCAACATTATTGAGTGGAGTGGCTTCCTGCATAAAAAATATTTGTGAAAAATTAAACCCGCAACAAGAGTCGCGTCAAGCGGAATTAATAACAAGGTGTTCGGAAGGTGTCCTGAAAAAATACAGCTGATTTCTAATCCTCGCAATCCGACTTCATTGGGAGAATGTCGAGTGTGTCTTTCAACTGCTGCTCCATTTCCACTTGCCCTGACTTCAGCATATCCGAAGTAATAAAAGTATTTAGCTTATAGAAGTTGAGCTTTACATGATAAATGCCGAGTACCACGCCCGATTGCGTAACTCCGAAAATTTTAAAAACCCCCGGGCGAAATTCTTCAAGTCGTTGAAAATTGAAATTCATATTATCATCCAGAAATGCCTGCATGATATCATTAGGCATCGTCAGTTTAAGATTTCTGCGTTCATTATAGCGGTTGAAAAAATGCGCGGTGAAATAAAGCAGCGTGTTTCCGCTCATCGGCTCAATGGCAGTCAGCCCTTTTTTGCCATAGTAATAAGTGAGAAATGTTACGGTAGATTTTTTCTTTGAGAGCTCAACTTTGTAAATCCACTTGTTTTTATACTTCGATTGATAGTCGAAAAAGCGAGTAACGGTTTTTTCACGCAGCGAGTCCGCATACATGCGCGACAACTTATGTGTCACGTATCCGCTCTTGCGATGCAGGATTGGAAAATCTTTTTCGATTTCCTTGCGAATGTCGGTCAATGTCATTGCTGGCACTAACATGCAGATTCAGTGTTTCTTTCCTTATACGTATCAACGAAAAAAGGTTTTCAGCAATATTTGCGTCCCGATTTATTTTCTCGGAATTTCAATGGAATGCTTTGATTTTCAACCTCTTTTCCTATCTTGGACAAACCAATTTGGCTATTAAAGAAGATTTTTTACCGAGCGATGTGGTTTAAACGATTTCAGGGCGAGGCGGGAGACGGTATCATTGTAACACTTTTATTTAACGCTCGTAAAGAAGTTTAGAAAAAAAGAGTAATGAGGCTGGGATTCCGGTTCCTATTTTTCCTTGGTTTTTTTGTGTTTCTCTCAATGACCTGCCACATCAGCGGTGAGTTGATGGGCAGTGCTATTGTGAAGCCTTCCTTTGTAGTGAAGCAGGAGAAGGATTACATTGGCGAACTGATTGAATGCAGCAAAGAAGAACGCCTTCAAAGTCTGCTCAATCGTTACGAAAAATATTATCGCTTCAATGGCAGTGTGCTCGTTTCATGGAAAGGTCAAGTGCTGTGCGACAGAGCGATGGGCTTCTCCGATTTTACTGAAAAGCAGCCGCTCACCACTCAATCTCATTTTCAATTAGCATCTGTAAGCAAACAGTTTACTGCTGCCGCAATTATGCTGCTTCATCAGCAAGGCAAACTGGAGTTTGATGATGAAGTGAAAAAGTACATACCGCAATGGCCTTATCCCGGAATGACGATTCGTCATTTGCTCTCGCACACTTCAGGTATTTCAAACTATATGTGGCTGATAGAGCATAAATGGAAAAAAGAACATTCTCCCTATAATCACGAAGTGGTAGCCATGCTTATTGAACATAAAATGCCGCTCAATTTTGTTCCCGGCAGGTATCATTCGTATTCAAACACCGGATATGTGGTGCTGGCTTATTTAGTTGAAAAAATTTCAGGCAATTATTTCGCTGACTTTTTGGATGAAAATATTTTCCAGCCGCTGGGCATGAAAAATACATTTGCTTATAGCCAAACGATTAATCGAAAAAATCAGGATAAAGTGTCCGGCTTTCAGCCCACGCGCAGGGGGTATCGCAGGATTGATGAAACCATCCATGATGGCTGCATGGGCGATAAGGGAATTTATTCAACCGCCAATGACCTGTACAAGTGGGATCAGGCGCTCTATTCAGGAAAACTCATTTCACAGGAAGTGCTTGAGGAGGCTTTCACCATGACCACGTTGCGCAACAAACGCAAAGTGCCTTATGGTTTCGGCTTTCGTATTATCGAAAAAGATGACAGCAAAACTGTTTATCATCACGGCTTATGGAATGGCTTCCGCACCTCGCTTATCCGTTATGTTACCGACTCCTGCACAATCATTGTGCTGAATAACACCGGCTCAGATGCCAAGCACATGCTTGTAAAAGACATTGAAAAAATTCTGCTTGGCGAAGAAAACATCCCCGCAGAAGAACTCTCTAAATCTGCATTGGTATCTGGTACAATAGAAGATGAGTGAAATCCTTTTCAGAAAAAAAGGGTAGAAGTTAAATCAAAACATCAGGCAAAAAAAATCCGTCCGGCTATGCGCGGGACGGATTCTATAAAAGGAGCAGAGGATTATTATGCAAGCTTTACATTCACCGCATTCAGTCCACGCTTTCCTTCTTCCACATCAAACATCACTTCGTCACCTTCGCGAACCTGATCTTTCAAACCCGATGAATGTACGAATACATCCTTCCCGGTTTCTGAGTCTAAAATAAATCCGAATCCTTTTGATTCATTGAAAAACTTCACTTTACCTTTTTTCATTTCTACTTTTTAAAAATTAATAATGATTAAAGGTAGGAAGAATATTCGCATAATTCAGGATTATTTCACAATTTATTCTGATTCTGAACGAAAAACAGTGTTATTTACTTCGCAGAATTCTTCTTGGCTTCTATACGCGCCAGTTCTTTTTCCTTATCTTTTTCCAGCTTGCGCAGCCGTTTTCTCTCGTCCATATTCTGTTTCACAATTTCTCTTGCGAGCCTGTTGTAATTATTTGTAACGATAGCCATCTTTTGTTTAGTTTTTATGGTTGATGAATTGATATAAACGGGAAATAGAAACTCAAAGCAGACACACGCCTTAACAGAGGGCAATTGTAGGAAAAAGAAAAATAATTTTTGCAGTTGGAGGGAAAGAATCGAAACTTAACTCTACCCTGATTGAACCCTGTATGTAGTTGAGATTGGATAGCGCAAAGGTACGGTTATTACGCGAGGCATCGCCCCCCCGTGCCACACAAACTAATTTCCTAAATTTCATTTCCCTTTAAACATGCTTCGCCAACTTTTTCACCCTGCTGTTTCCATTTGGTTTGAAAAAACTTTTCAAACACCAACTGAAGTGCAGCTCCGCGCATGGACTGAAATCAGCAAGCAGCGCAACACGCTCATTGCCGCACCCACCGGTTCGGGAAAAACGCTTGCCGCATTTCTTGCCGCCATTGATGATTTGGTCAAAAAAAGCATTGCGGGAACGCTTGAAAACACAACACAGGTCGTTTATATTTCTCCGCTCAAAGCGTTGAGCAATGATATTCAGCGCAACCTGCAATTTCCGCTGAAAGGAATCACGGAAGAATTAAAGGCGGAAGGATTTGCTGAACCCAATATCTCCGTGATGGTGCGCACGGGTGATACGCCAACCGCAGAGCGTACCGCGATGATTAAACATCCACCGCACATTCTCGTCACCACGCCCGAATCAATTTATTTATTGCTCACCAGCGTGAACGGGCGCAAAATGCTTTCATCCGTCCACACGCTTATCGTGGATGAAATTCACGCATTGGTGGATGATAAGCGCGGCTCGCATCTTTCACTTTCCGTTGAACGATTAGAAGCTTTAGCCGGAAGGAAACTTATGCGCATTGGTCTTTCTGCCACCCAGAAACCGATTGAGCAGGTTGCCGATTTCCTGACAGGAATAAGCGATACCTCTCAGACTCCCTCTCCCTTGGGAGAGGGGCGGGGTGAGGTTATCTCCGAGCGTTTGGCTTTCCTCCGCCTGAGGCAGAGAACACAAGGGGGTAGTTTAGAAAAAAGTGAATCACTTGAATCAAGCATACCCCTCTGTGTCTCCCCTAAAAGGGGAGAAGCCCTCGCGCCCCATTGCTCCATCGTCAACACCGGTCACTCGCGTAAACTTGACCTCGCGCTTGAAATGCCTCGCTCACCGCTCTCAGCGATAATGTCGAATGAAGTGTGGCTGGAGCTGTATGATAAAATCGAGTCGCTTATCAAGGAACACAAAACCACTCTCATCTTCGTGAATACGCGCAGGCTTGCAGAGCGGATGGCGCATAACCTCACCGAACGTCTTGGCGAAGAAGTGATTACAGCGCATCATGGCAGCATGTCAAAAGACCATCGCTTTGATGCAGAACAACGCCTGAAATCAGGCTCGCTGCGTTGCCTTGTTGCAACTGCTTCGCTTGAGCTTGGTATTGACATCGGCTCGGTTGATTTGGTGTGTCAAATCGGCTCGCCCCGCGCCATCTCTACCTTTTTGCAACGTGTCGGGCGCTCAGGTCACAGCGTGAAAGGAACTCCGAAAGGAAGATTATTTCCTTTAAGCATTGATGATTTGCTGGAATGCACAGCATTACTTGATTCCGTGAAGCGAGGAGAGTTGGATAAAATCATTATGCCCGAAAAACCGCTCGACATTCTTGCGCAGCAAATTGTGGCAGAAGTTTCTTGTAAAGATTATACAACAGACGAGTTGTTCAAAATGGTTACGCGCGCTTATCCCTATCGCGATTTGTCGCGCAAGGAATTTGATGAAGTGGTGAAAATGCTGTCGGAAGGATTTACCACGCGCAACGGACGCAGGTCCGCTTACCTGCATTATGATATGGTGAATGAGCGCGTGATTGGAAGAAAAGGCGCACGCCTCACGGCATTGCTTTCAGGCGGTGCTATTCCCGACAACTTTGATTATGATGTAGTGCTTGAACCTGAAAATATTCCCATCGGCACGCTCAATGAAGATTTCGCCATTGAAAGTATGGAAGGCGATATTTTTCAATTGGGAAATAGTTCGTGGCGTATCGTGAAAATTGAAACCGGCAAAGTGCGTGTAGAAGATGCGCAGGGGCAAGCGCCTACAATTCCTTTTTGGCTGGGCGAAGCGCCCGGGCGAACAGCAGAACTTTCGGAATCTGTTTCAAGATTGAAACATGAAATTTCCTTGCGGCTTGGTGATTTAAGTGATTTGAAACCACTTGAAGAAACTACTGATGAGAAAGCAGATACAAATGAGTTCTGGAAAAAAGACGCGCTTGCTTATCTCATTAATGAATTACAATTACCCGAAGCAGCAGCCGACCAATTAACTACCTATCTCGCAACAGGCAAAGCGGCATTAACCGAAATGCCCACGCAAGACACGCTCATCCTTGAGCGCTTCTTTGATGAAGCGGGCGATATGCACTTAGTGATTCATTCAACATACGGAAGCAGATTGAATCGCGCATGGGGACTTGCATTACGCAAGAAATTTTGCAGGAAATTCAACTTTGAATTGCAGGCAGCCGCAACGGAAAACGCGATTATTCTTTCATTGGGCGCGACACACAGTTTTCCTTTGGAAGAAGTGTTTGATTATCTCTCAGCGAAAACTGTACGCAACACTTTAACGCAGGCATTGCTTGATGCGCCTATGTTTGGCGTGCGCTGGCGGTGGAATGCTTCACGTGCGCTTGCAATTCCGAGAAGGCGCGGTGGGAAAAAAGTACCCCCGCAAATCCAGCGCTCGCTCTCAGAAGATTTGGTTGCGCTCGTGTTTCCTGATCAGCTTGCCTGTTTGGAAAATATCACAGGCGAGCGTGAAATACCTGACCATCCGCTTGTGAATCAAACGGTGCATGATTGTCTGTATGAAGCGATGGATATAGAAGAGTTGGAAAAGCTGCTCACGAAAATCAAAGCGGGCGACATTAAACTGCTCGCAAAAGATTTACGCGAGCCTTCCGCATTTGCAGCGGATATTTTAAATGCGCGTCCCTTCGCTTTTCTTGATGATGCACCCCTCGAAGAGCGCAGAACGAATGCCGTGCAAAACCGCAGATGGATGGACCCCGCAGCGGCAAAAGATTTAGGCAAGCTCGACATTGAAGCAATCCGCACTGTGCAGGCAGAAGCATGGCCACAAGCAGCAACGCATGATGAATTGCATGATGCGCTCGTGCTCTTCGGATTTATCACTGAAGAAGAAGGCAAAAAAGAGCATTGGGAAAATTTCTTTCACGAACTCATCGCGCAACAACGCGCAACATTGGTTGATTTAGGAACGCATCACATCTGGGTTGCCACGGAGCGCATTCCGCAAATCAAAAGTTTATTTCCTGATGCGAAAACAACGCCTGTACTCAAGCTGCCAGAAAAACTTTCCTCCTCGCTGCCTCTTCCTGATGAAGCCTTAAAAGAATTGGTGCGTGGAAGATTGGAAGCATTGGGTCCTGTGCAGGCTGTGCAGATTGCGACTTCCATGAACTTGCCCGTGAGCAGAATTGACTTTGCACTTATCTCACTGGAAAACGAAGGTTTTGTTTTTCGCGGAAATTTCACGCCTGATATCAATGCAACGGAATGGTGTGAACGCAGGTTGCTTGCGCGTATCCACCGCAACACACTCGGCAAGTTGCGCAAAGAGATTGAACCTGTTTCAACGGTTGACTTCATGCGGTTTCTTTTTTCATGGAATCATCTTGATGCAGCGAATCAGCAGGACGGTATTCACGCATTGGAAAAGGTGATTGAACAACTCGAAGGCTATGAAGCACAAGCGGCATCGTGGGAAAGCGATATACTTCCCGCGCGTGTGAAGGATTATGACCATCAATGGCTTGACGGGCTTTGCCTTTCAGGAAAAATTCTTTGGGGACGTTTCCGCCAAATCAACAGCGACAATACGAAAGGAGGCAACCCTGTGAAAACTTCACCCATCACGCTGATACAACGCGCAAATGTTTCCATTATTAAAAACAGCAACCCTCCCGCAAACGGCAAGCAGCCTGAACTTTCGGCAAATGCCACGCATGTTGTTTCGTTTCTGAAAAAGAATGGAGCTTCATTCTACCACGACATTGTGAACAAGGCGAAGATGCTTGAATCGCAGGTGGAAGATTCCATCAGCGAGTTGGTTGCAAAAGGATTTGTTACTGCCGACAGCTACACCGGCTTGCGCGCGTTGCTGGTGCCCGCAAAATATACCCGCGACCGACATAAATCAAAAGTCGCGTTCAGCATGGAACATGCCGGTCGCTGGTCGCTTATTCAGCATGAAGAAGAAACGAGTGAAGATGCACTGCAAAAAAGAAAGAGGCTTGAAGCTGTTGCGCGTATTTTGTTGAGAAGATATGGCGTGGTGTTTCGCAGGCTTGCCGACCGTGAAAGCCTTGCGCCCGCTTGGTGGGAACTCGTGCGCGTATTGCGCATGATGGAAGCGCGGGGCGAAGTGCGCGGTGGAAGATTTGTGCAGGGTGTGTATGGCGAGCAATACGCATTACCCGAAGCGGTGAATTTATTAAGGCGTGTACGCAGAGAAGAAAAAAAAGGAACACTCATCAGCATCAGCGCAGCCGACCCGCTCAACCTTACTGGCATTCTCACTACCGAAAAAAGAACACCCGCTATTTATACCAACCGCATTTTATTTGAAGATGGCAAAGTGGTGGGTGTGAAAGAAGGAAAAGAAATTACAATTGTTAAGGAAGCGGAAAATGGCGATTCGTGGCGATTGAAAAACGCGCTGATTCAGCGAAGAATTTCGCCCAGGCTGCGGGCATATTTAGGAAAAGGTATTTTGTGATACACTGATACCTATTATCTGTTTTTTTGAGATAGCTTCTAATTTGATGACTTCACCGAAATGCGCGGGTCGAGAAAGCCATACGCCACATCGGTGAACATATTGATAACCACAAACGTGGTGGCGGTGAACAGCACCGAACCCATCACCACAGGAAAATCGAAATTGAGCAGAGCTTTCACCGTTTCGTAGCCCAAGCCTTTGAAGTCAAAAATGATTTCGACAAAATATGCGCCCGCAAGCAAAGCCGCAAGCCAGCCGGAAATAGAAGTAACAACTGGATTGAGCGCGTTGCGCAGCGCGTGTTTCAGCAGCACGATGTTGTTGCTTAATCCTTTGGCGCGCGCGGTGCGGATATAATCCTGCGAAAGCACATCAAGCATTGAACTGCGCGTGAGTTGCATGATAATCGCAACCGGACGAATACCAAGCGCAATAGCCGGAAGCAAAAGATTTTTCCACACAATCACTTCATCGCCAAAATCATTCAGCTCGAAAAGGGAGCCTACGTGATTCAGCCCCGTGTAATCATGCAGCAGATAACCGAAGACCAGCGCGAGGATAATGCCCGCAAAATACGAGGGTTGCGAAATGCCGAGTACCGAAAGACTGGTGAGCGCATTGTCCCAAAAGCCGTTGTGATTGATAGCCGCCACAATGCCCATGATGATGCCGAGGAATGTTGCGATAAGCATTGCAGTGAGAGCGAGGATGATGGTGGGTGGAATTTTTTCACCAAGAATTTCAGACACGAGCCTGCGCGTTTGATACGAGCGACCGAGGTAAGGCATTTTCAGCGTAAGCGCAGAAGAGGATGAAACGGGAAACAAGACAGTATAATTAAAACGCTCCTTCGCTTCATCGCTCGTTTCATGCACCCACACAGGCGAAAGTTCTCCGACATACTTAAATAACCGTTGGTGCAAGGGCAGATTTAACCCCAACTCTTTTTCAATCGCTTCAACGGATGAAACGTCAGCGCGTTGTCCAAGCGTGAGTCGCGCTGAATTTACCGGCAACACATTGAACAGGAAAAAGATAATGAACACAACACCTGCCAAAACAAGCAGTCCGTATGTGAGGCGTTTGATAGAGTAGGAAAGCATGGTTTACGGTTTGCTGTTTTCAGTTTACAATCTCGAAACAGAAAACTGTTAAACTATTTCAAGTAATCTTTCTTTAACTCCTCAAAAGTAGGGAAATGCTTGTGATGCCACTTGCCGATTACGTTTCCTTCTTTAATTAAAAGCAATCCCGGGTTTGAGCGCACAATGGTTTTCAGAAAAGTGCCGTCAGCTTCATAAAACGGATAAGGCGTTTGCTGTTCATGGCGGAAGGTTTCGCGTTGGTCAGGACCAGCCGCACTGACGGCAAAAAACGGAATGCCTGCTTTTTCACTTGCTTCGGAAAGGGTATTCAACGCGGCAAACGCTTCGGGATGTGTTTTATCCAAATCATACGCTATCACCAAAAACTGATAGCCTGTTTCTTCATAGAGAATATGGTCGGTAATTTCCTCGCCATTCTCATTGAAGATGGCAAAGTTGCTGATAGGCGCGGGAATTCCGGGGTCAATTACAATATCCTCGCGGTTGGAGTATGCCCACGTGTCTTTAAACCCCGCTTCTTTGCTTACCTGCGCAAATTCTTTGTCGGAAAATTTCTTCAACTCGCTCGTTTGCTTGTTTTTGTATTCCCACACATATTCCACCACTTTTGGTTTTATCGCCTTCATCTGCGCTGGAATATTCTTACCTACTTTGTAAGGGCGGAAATCAAAGATGGGTTCATTCCATGCGAAGTTGCGGTAACAAAACACCGCGAAGCCGATAGTGGCAAGCGCAGTAACAGGCATAGCGATAGCATTGCTGAATAGCGGCTCAATATTTTTCCTGCGAACAACTAAGAACAGAATTAACACGGAAAGGAAAATGTCTTTGTAGAATGAATACTTGGGTTCAATTTTCAGGAAATCACCGAAGCAGCCGCAATCCGTTACGTGTCCGGTAATTGTGGTGTAGCCCGTGAGGAACGTGAAGAAGATAATCAACAGCAGAAGCAAGCCCACTGTAATGTCGCGCAGGTAGCCGAGCAGCAGCGTTACGCCAATCACGATTTCAAGCACAATGGTGATTACGGAAAAGGCGAGCGTGTAAGGCTCCAAAAACTGCATCCCAAATTCTGTGAAGTATTCATTGATTTTGTAAGAAGTGCCAAGCGGGTCAATGGCTTTCACAAAGCCGGAGAAGATGAAAAACGCGCCCACAAAATTTTGCACGTAGGCAACAGGAAGGCTCAACGGCTTGTTTAGAAAATAACGAATTGCGGTAATCGCCAGTGTAACAACTGCGATGTAGAGAAATACCTGGGTAAGCGTAAGTGTCATGCTTGTTTGATTTTAGTTTTCAGATAATTGAATTAATGCAAAAACAGAATAGTTGATGATGTCTTTATAGTTTGAATCGGGACCTTCGGAAATCAGCGTTTTGCCGTTGTTGTCTTCTATTTGCTTGAGGCGCATCAGTTTCATCAGAATTAAATCGGTGAATGAAGATGACCGCATCTCGCGCCACGCCTCGCCATAATCGTGATTCTTGGCAAGCATCAGCTTTTGCGTTTCGCTTATATGCTTGTCATAAAGTTGCAGCGCTTTTTCTTCTGAAAGATTTTCACCTTCGCCCAACTCCAATTGAATCAACGCGATGATGCCATAATTAATGATGCCCATAAATTCATCCCCGATGCCATCGCTCACTTGCTGCGCACCTTTTTCTTCAATCGTTTTGATGCGCTTCGCTTTTATGAAAATCTGGTCGGTGAGCGACTTAGGGCGCAACACGCGCCATGATGTGCCATAGTCATGCGTTTTGCGCTGAAAGATTTCTCTGCAAGCAGCGATGCCCTTGTCGTATTGTTGTTGTGTTTTACTTGCCACGCTGCAAATTAAATTGAGTTGCCGAGTTAAACTGTTAAAAGAAACTAAATCACGAGTAGAGCGAAAATCGAAATTCTTCCCGACATCCGCCATGCAAAGTTCCTCACAGGTTTTGTGGGGAAACCAATTTCACGCAAAGGCGCAAAGACCGCAAAGCTAAATCAGGAGTTCTGAAAACAAATCTTCTTTGCGTACTTTGCGCCATTGCGTGAACAATGCCGATGGAAATTAAAAATACACTATACGCCAAAAAGCAAACGCTCAACTGTGGCGGCAGGCTGCTTGATTTATCTTCTCCGAAAATCATGGGCATCCTCAATGTTGCGCCCGATTCATTTTATGATGGCGGGAAATATGCAAGCGAAACGGAGTTGCTGAAGCAGGCGGAGAAAATGCTTTCGGAAGGCGCAACAATGCTGGATGTGGGCGGAATGTCAACCCGACCGGGAGCGGATGAAGTAAGCGAAGATGAAGAATTAAAGCGCGTGCTTCCGGCAATAAAAAGTCTTTCAAAAACCTTTCCTGATGCGTTGCTTTCTGTGGATACCTCTCGCGCGAAAGTCGCTGAGGCAGCAGTACAGGAAGGCGCGTCTCTCATTAATGATATTTCTGCCGGAGCATTTTATGCGCACATGCTTGAAACAGTTGCAAAGCTGAATGTGCCCTACATTTTAATGCACATGCAGGGAACGCCCGCCACGATGCAGCAACATCCACAGTATGAAAATGTAACGCGCGAGGTCACGGAGTTTTTTATTCAAAAGATAAATCGCTTGAAAGAGCTGGAAGTAAAGGATATTATCCTTGACCCGGGCTTTGGTTTCGGAAAAACAGTGGAACACAATTACACACTTTTGAAAAACCTGAACGACTTTAAAATCTTCGGAATGCCCTTGCTGGTTGGCATTTCGCGCAAGTCAATGATTTGCAAAGCGCTGAAAGTAAATCCTGAAAAAGCGCTGAATGGCACTACTGCGCTGCACAGCATTGCATTACTGAATGGCGCAGATATTTTGCGTGTGCATGATGTGCGCGAAGCAAAAGAGGTGATTCAACTTCTCCATTTTTTTATGAACGCAAAGCCTGTTGAATAGTAATGCGCTGTTAGTCAAAAGTGGTTAGTAATTTTCGCTGATTATGTTTTTCCTTTTTAAAATAGGATTTCTCGACCTCGACTTCCTCGACCTCCTGGACGCCCTTCTTGTGGCGATCCTTATTTACTACGTCTATAAACTGCTGAAGGGAAGCCTCGCGTTCAACATCTTCATCGGTATGTTGCTGGTGTATTTTATTTGGTTTTTGGTGCGCATCCTCGAAATGGATTTGCTGCAAGGCATCATCGGAAAATTCATTGATGTTGGCGTGCTTGCGCTACTCATCGTGTTTCAGCCAGAAGTAAGAAAATTCTTGTTGTTTCTCGGAGGCAGAGGCAGCCAGTTGAATGTATTCAATAAATGGTTTCGCAATTTCATGTCGCGCGAAAAAAGAACGCCTCTTTTCGAGCAACACGCCAGAGAGATTACTGCCGCGCTTGCAAATTTTACAGAAAAAAAAACGGGGGCAATCATCGTGCTTTCGGTTACTTCGCGCCTACAGTTTTATGCGAACACGGGCGTAAGCATTGAAGGCAACATTACGGGAAAACTGCTTGAAAGCATTTTTGATAAAAACAGTCCCATGCACGATGGGGCTGTGATTATAGCCGACCATAAAATTATTGCTGCGGGTTGCGTGTTGCCTGTTTCGGATAATCCTGATTTGCCTTCACGGCTTGGCTTGCGCCATCGCGCCACTGTGGGCATCACCGAACATAGCGATGCAATGGCGCTGGTTGTGTCGGAAGAAAACGGGCAAATCTCCTACTCGCGCAATGGCAAACTCACGCAACATGTAAACGAAGACGAAGTGCTGAAACTGCTGACGGAATTTTTCGAAACCTAATCAGGAAGCGCTCGTATCGGTTGGCGCGGCTTCCTGCTGTTCAAATCCCTTGATGATTTCTTCCGGAGTCTTTCCAAGATTTTGCAACGAGAATTGCACATCATCAGCAAGGTCATGGTCGGGATATTTCTGCAAGAACTCCTCATACAACGCTTTTGCTTTCTCTAAACGATACAATTCATTTTCATAAACAAAAGCCTGAAGAAATAATGTTTGCGCGAGTTTGTCAAAAGCAGGAAAATCAGTTGCAATTTTTTGATACAAATTGAGCGCGGCATCATATTCTTTTAAAGAGCGGTGCAGGTCTGCTGATTTTAAAAGCATTTCAGGCGCATCCTTGCTTTGGGGATATTGCTGCGCAAAGGTTTCGTAAGCAGTGATAGTTGCGCGGGCTTGTGCGGGGTCAAACTTGAAATTCTTTGTATCGCTGGTATAGAGCGTAGCTTCCTGCTCCTTTATCGCATCCATCGCTTTTTCTTGTGAGGATGCACATCCCGCCAAAACGGCTACTGCGAAAAGCAGAAATATTCTTGCCGGCATAGTTCTAATTTTATGTTTTTAAACGGTGACAAAAATACAATTTATTCAAGCCGATGCGATGCCGCGTCTTCCTATTGGCAAGCTCCAGACAATGCTCTTAGCAGTGTTCTTTCTATCTGCATGTTCCAATCGCATCCATACTTCTTATTTGCAAGACGCGCCAATGGGGCAAAACCTTAAACTTTCATCCGCTTGCGGAGATTTTAATAATTACGCGCCTGACCTCGCCAATCCATCGCACACTCCTATGCGCTATGTGCGGGTGAATTTTCACATTATGAGAGACTCAGCAGGCACAATCAATTTTGATGAATCAACAGGCGTTGAGTTTGTGAAAGGATTGCTTGCAGATGCGAATCAGCGTTTACGCGACAACCGGAAAATGAGTCTTCCTGAAGGCAACAATACGCCCGCGCTGCCAATGCGTTATCAATACGTGCTTACACCAAACCCTGCTGTGCCTGACGATGACGGCATCTATTTTCATTACGACAATACGTTTGCATTTTTTGATAAAAAAAGCCCGAAAAAAAATGCGCTTGCTCAAGGCGCATTTGAGAAATATAAAACGCTTGACGGAAGCGCACTTAATATTTTCATGTTTGAACATCACCCCGACAGCATCAAGTCTTCCACTTACAAATCATCAACAGATGGAGCCGGATTGAGCAACTGGCTGCGCGTGATAGGCTTACATCAACATGCCTTTGATACGGTGCGCCAAGCAGACGGCACGCTCCTTATCAACGGACCTTATTACACCACGAATTTGCTGCAACATGAAATCGGGCATACGCTTGGACTTGCGCATACCTGGAATGCCAATGACGGCTGCGATGATACTCCGCAAAATCCCGGCTGCTGGGACCATAACTCTACGCCCTGCAAGGAAACCGGCATTTATTCAAACAACATGATGGATTATAATAATTGTCAATGCGCACTCACTCCCTGTCAGCTTGCAAAAATTCATTACAATTTTTCAAAAGAAAAAGCGAGCCAGCGCAAATTGCTTGAGCCTGTTTGGTGTAGTTACAAACCGGAAGCAACCATCACGATTAACTGGGCGCAAAAAATTATCTGGAACAGTTCAAAAGATTTAGAAGGCGACCTCCTCATCGCCAATGGCGCAGAACTAACCATTCAGTGTGAAGTTTCATTGCCTAAGGGAGCTAAAATCATTGTGAAGCCCAAAGGCAAACTAATTCTTGACGGAGCTAAAATCACCAACAAATGTGGTGAGCAATGGGAAGGCATTGAAATCTGGAGCAGCCAAAAAAATAAGGGAGAGGTGGTTTACCTCGGCACTCCCGTTTTTGAAAACACAAAGAATACTCCCTATTTTCAGGAAAAAGAGTGAGTTAGTTTTGAGTCGCGATATAATCCAGTTCTTCCCGCGTAATATCCTGCATTGCATACCTGCTCACATTAGTGCTATACAATTCATCAATCAGGTCAACGAGGTTGCTGTACTTTGCATGTTCATCCGACTTGATAATTACCATCAGCGAATTCCGGTCTTTCTTCACCTCGCTCACCCTTTTGTCAAATTCAGCTTCCTTGATTTTGCCGGATGCATGGAGCGCTTCCATTCTGTTTATTTTTTCAATCTGCGATGCATTTTTTTCAAGCAACAATTTGCGCAAGCCCTTTGGCGAAAAGTCGGTAGCGTGTATGCCCGATTCGGCAAATCCAAAGTAATAATACACCTTGTTTTGTCCTGACAAGAGTATGCTCATCGCCAATGAGTCCGAAAGGGGAGTGGGCGATCCGTCAACCGGTTGGGCAATGTCAAGCACGTAAGGTTTGCTCCATGAAGTGGCAAGCATAAAAAACGTGATGAGCAGGAACCCTAAATCCACCATTGGGGTGAAATCAATTTTCGTGGACATTCTTTTCGACCGCTGTTTCCTTGAAACCGCAGACGCTTCGCTGTTGAGTTCAGCCATGGTATTTTGATTGGTGAAAGAAAATAACGCACACTCAACGATGCGAAGCGGGAAGATTATTACATGCGAAGGAGATGTTGACTTTATTATGACATACCGCACAGATTAAACGCGCACTATCACTAAAAATCTCCTTCTTTGTAAAAATTTCTCGAACGTGGATTCTCTTACACAAATTGTTTTAGGCGCTGCCGTAGGTGAAGTCACGCTCGGCAAAAAACTCGGCAATAAGGCGGCTCTCATCGGTGCCATTTCCGGTACGCTGCCCGACCTTGATGTCTTCCTCAACTTCCTCACCGATGATGAAATACTGAAGCTACAGATTCACCGCAGCTATAGCCATGCGCTGCTGGTGCATGTGCTGATTGCCTTCCCGCTGGCATGGCTAACCCATATCCTATACAAAAAGCAAATTCCTTACCGCTCATGGTATCTGCTTTGGGTAATGGGACTTCTCACGCACGGGCTGCTCGACTGCTGCACCACCTACGGCACGCAATATCTGCTGCCCTTCAGCCGTACATTAATTGGATTCAACAACATCGCAGTAGTGGATGTGTTTTTCACGCTGCCCTTCATGGCGTTTGTGATTGCCTGCCTGCTGATGCGCAAAGAAAATCCAGTGCGCATCAAAACCGCATGGATGGGCATCGGCTTCGCGCTGCTCTATATGGGCTTCACACTGTTCAACAAGCATACTGTGCAGCAGCATTTTTCACACGAGCTTGCGCGACAGCATATCCATACGGATGCGCTTTATACCTCCCCCACCCTGCTCAATAATTTTTTATGGTGCGGCATCGCCACTACCAGCGACAGCGTTTGGCTGGGCGAATATTCCATTCTGCAAAAGCGTAGCGAGGTGAAGTGGGTGAGCTATGCGCGCAACAAGGCTCTTGTTGAAAATCACCCCGATAAGCGCAGTACAGAGGTGCTCTTGTGGTTCAGCCAGGATAAATATTTTGCTGAGCAAAGCAGCGACACGCTCAAGTTTTACAATGTGAAATGGGGGCGCGGTGATTTCAGGGAAACTGACCCCGAGTGCGCCATCGTTTTCAACTTTCTTCTCTATCCCGAAAACAATGGCTGGAAAACAGCCGTGCGCGAATCCGAGATGACATGGGATGAATTTCGCTCTGCATTCAGCGCCCTTTGGCACCGGATGGCAGATGCAGGCAATTGGTAGTAGCCTCATGAGATGCACCGAAGTTATACGTAGGTGGCGCATACTTATCTCATTTCTGTAACACTACGCACAGAACCTCGTTTGAAGATAGGTGAACTTGAAACCCTAATACTTCCTGAAAAAACTTTCCCACTGCAATTGCAGCACACCCACGATTGCCTCGCGCATAATGTCGCGGCTCATTTTTGAAACGCCCGCAGTGCGGTCAACAAAAGTGATGGGTACTTCTTTTATTTTGAAGCCCATTTTCCATGCGGTGAATTTCATTTCAATCTGGAAGGCATAACCCACGAAGCGGATTTTATTGAACTCGATTTTTTCCAGCACATTCCTGCGATAACATACAAAGCCGGCAGTCGTGTCTTTGCAGGGCAGCCAGGTGATAATGCGCACATATACCGATGCGAAATAAGAAAGCAACACGCGGCTCGCGGGCCAGTTCACCACTTTGCCGCCTTTCACATAGCGCGAGCCGACCGATAAATCCGCGCCACCCGTTGCGCAAGCCTCATGCAGGCGCACAAGGTCATCGGGGTTGTGCGAAAAGTCTGCATCCATCTCAAAGATGTATTGATACTCGCGTTGCAGCGCCCACTTAAAGCCGTGAATGTAGGCAGTACCCAACCCCTGCTTCCCTTTTCTTTCTTCAATGAATAACCTGCCGGGATGCTGCGCTGCCAATCGCTTCACGATGTCGGCAGTGCCATCGGGCGAGCCATCATCCACGATGAGAATGTCAAACGCCAGCGGCAGCGAAAATACCTTTGCGATAATCCGCTCAATATTTTCCTTTTCGTTAAAGGTTGGTATGATGACTAACTGCCCGCTCAATTATTGGTTGATATCGTATTTAAAAAACAGGTTTGCAAAAGTAATGAAAATGTGGCGGGGCAGAGAGTGCGGAAGACCTCTTTGAATAATAATTTTTGTTAAATGAGTTTGCAGCAGGACTCTTGTGTCAACTGCCGCTGCTACTACCCTTCTGTTAGAATCTTTTCCTCTAAAACGCAGGCAAAATTTCTATTTTTAGCTGTTCAACAAATCTGCCGAAACGCACTGCCTGTCCGTATGGAAACCAAGGAAGCAAAAGAAACTGCCTCGACAAAAGACACTCCGCTGATGCAGCAGCACAGGCGCATTAAGGCGAAATATCCTGATGCGATTTTGCTCTTTCGCGTGGGCGATTTTTATGAAACCTTCGGGCAGGATGCGATTAAAACTTCTGGAATATTGGGCATCGTACTCACAAAGCGTTCCAATGGCGCGGCATCGTCTATTGAACTGGCGGGATTTCCGCATCATGCGCTCGATACGTATTTACCAAAATTGGTGAAGGCAGGTTATCGCGTTGCAATCTGCGACCAATTGGAAGACCCGAAGCTTACGAAAACCATTGTGAAGCGTGGCGTTACCGAACTTATCACACCCGGAGTAACCCACAACGACCAGATTCTTGATGTGAAGCGCAACAACTATCTCGCCTCTGTGCATTTTGATAAAGACCTGGTTGGAGCCGCCTTCATGGATGTTTCCACAGGCGAGTTTGTCACCACGCAGGGAAGCAAAGAGTATATAGATAACATTTTGCAAAGCTTCAACCCGTCAGAAGTTTTGTTTTCAAAAAGCCATCAGAAAGATTTCAAGCGCGAATATGGCGAGCAATTTTATACTTACGCGCTTGACGAATGGGTGTATGCTTTTGATTACGCGCAGGAAAAACTCACGCGTCATTTTGAAACACAATCGCTGAAAGGTTTTGGCATTGACGATTTGCAGCAGGGAATCATCGCAGCCGGGGCAATCATTCATTACCTCGCGGAAACGGAACATTCCAACATTCAGCATATCTCCACTATTAACAGGCTGTATCAAGACAGGCATGTATGGATAGATAAATTCACCGCGCGAAATCTCGAACTGCTCTCCTCCCCTGCCGGTGGAAAGTCGCTTGCCGATGTGCTCGACCTCACCCTTTCGCCAATGGGCGCGCGACTGCTCAAAAAATGGATTGTGCTACCGCTGCGCGAAAAGACATTAATTGAAGAACGGCATACCGTTGTTGAGCATTTTATTAAGCATCCGGAATTGCGGGAAGAATTAAAAAATTCCATTCGTCATACAGGTGATTTGGAACGCCTGATTTCAAAAGTGCCACTGGGAAAAATCAACCCGCGCGAAGTGGCGCAGTTGAAACGCTCGCTTGACAGTTTGATTCCAATGAAGGAAAAATCTTCCGCCAGCGACTGCCTGCAACTGAAAAAAATTGCCGACCAAATCAATCCCTGCGAATTGCTGCGTCAGCGAATTGAAAAAGACCTTGTTGCCGAAGCGCCTGCCCAGATTCAAAAAGGAAATGCGATTGCCAAAGGCGTTTGTCCTGAATTGGATGACTTGCGCAATCTTGTACGCTCAGGAAAAGATTACATTCTCGGCATTCAAAAAAGAGAAGCGGAACGCACCGGAATTTCTTCCTTGAAAATCGGCTTCACGAATGTGTTTGGTTATTATCTCGAAGTAACGCATACGCATAAACACAAAGTGCCACCCGACTGGACACGGAAACAAACACTCACCAATGCCGAGCGCTACATCACGCCTGAGTTGAAAGAATACGAAGAGAAAATTATCGGAGCGGAAGAAAAAATTCTAATACTTGAAGAGCAACTTTTTAATGAGCTTGTACTCTTCATTCAGGATTATATCAAGCCCGTGCAAATCAACGCGCATCAGGCAGCCCGCATTGACTGTTTGCTTTCATTTGCGGAAGCGGCTTTAAAATATAACTATCGCAAGCCTGTGATTCATGAGGGGCTTTCCTTAGAATACAAAGAAGGCAGGCATCCTGTCATTGAGCGGCAACTGCCACCGGGTGAGCAGTTTGTTCCGAATGATTTATTGCTGGATAATGATACGCAGCAAATCATCATCCTCACCGGACCAAACATGGCGGGTAAATCTGCCTTGCTGCGTCAAACCGCGCTCATCGCGCTGATGGCGCAAATCGGCAGTTTTGTGCCTGCGACATCCGCAAGCATCGGCATCTTAGATAAGATTTTTACCCGTGTAGGCGCATCGGATAATATCTCTTCCGGTGAATCAACCTTCATGGTTGAAATGAATGAAACAGCAAGCATCGTGAATAATATTTCCGAGCGAAGCCTGATTCTGCTTGATGAAATCGGGCGCGGCACAAGCACGTATGACGGCATCTCTATTGCCTGGTCATTAGCGGAATATCTGCATAACAATCAAGTCGCGCATCCCAAGACATTATTCGCCACGCATTATCATGAGTTGAATGAGCTTGCCAATAAATTTCCGCGCATCAAGAATTTCACCATCGCAATTAAAGACACGGGTAACAAAGTAATCTTCCTGCGCAAACTTGTGGAAGGTGGCAGCAAGCACAGCTTCGGGATTCATGTTGCAAAAATGGCGGGCATGCCCAAAGCGCTCGTTGACCGCGCAAATGAAATCCTGAAAGAGTTGGAGCAAAAAAGTATCGCCTCTGATATCAGGGACACGGTGAAACAATTACCCGCCCCCGGCTATCAACTCAACATTTTCCAAATGGATGACGCGCAATTCCGCGAAGTGAAAGAATTATTACAAGGCGTTGACATCAACACGCTTACTCCGGTTGAAGCATTATTGAAATTGCAGGAATTGAAAAAGAAATTAGAGACGTGAGTTGCTGACGCTTCGCTTAACTGCGTCTTGAAATTTTCCGCTTAGGCTCTTGTTTTGCCATCGCATCAATATCTTCCGCGATGCGCTTAAACATTTGATAATCCCACTGGTTGCGGTTTTCAAGAACGGCTTTCACGAGTGACATCCCTAATTTGATGCGCAGCGTTTTCCCTTTTATTTTCACTTTGCATTCCACGAGCGTAACGTAGCCCGTTGGAATAAATATAATTTCAGAGTGCGTGATAAACTCAGGATGTTCCATTTCAATGTGCAGACTTTTATTCTCTTTTACCGAGATTATTTTCTGGTAAACCTGAATATCTTCTTTATGATAGCGCACTACCATTCTATAAAGACTATCCGTTTCGCGCGGCTCACCGCTGATAATCTCGATGCCCTTGAAACCCGAAATCCAATGCGCCATCACGCTTTCATCTAAGAACAACCGGAACGTATGCTCAACGGGCCTGTTCACCTGAATTCTTGTAGAAAAATTTGCCATGCAGACCATGCTTACGGAAAAAGCAGCGCATGGTTACGTAAAATCACGGAGACAAGGCAATTAAGGGTTGATGAAACACTCTGGCAGCGTTTTTTCCGCCTCAATTTGAAGGTGATTATTTGACTAATTTTACCCCGCTTGGTGTTTTTGAAACCAAATCATCAGGTCGCTTGTTGTCAAGCATATTTTTAAACCAAAAACCAAAATAAACATGTCATTAGTAGGAAAAAAAGCGCCTGCATTTAAGGCAACTGCCGTAGTGAACGGCAGCGATTTCGTTCAGAATTTCTCGCTGGAGCAATACAAGGGGAAAAATTACGTGGTATTTTTCTTTTACCCGATGGACTTCACCTTCGTGTGCCCCACAGAAATCTTAGCTTTTCAGGATAAGCTGAAAGAATTTGAAAAGCTCAATGTGAAAATAGTTGGCTGTTCGGTTGACTCACACCAGTCGCATTGGGCATGGCTGCAAACGCCAAAAGACAAGGGCGGCATTGAAGGAGTTACTTACCCGCTCGTAGCTGACTTCACAAAGACTATCTCCATGAATTATGGCGTGCTTGCCGGTGATTATGATTATGATGATGAAGGTAATGCAGTCTTCAACGGCAATCCGGTTGCATTTCGCGGATTATTCCTTATTGACAAAAATGGAAACATTCGTCACGAACTCGTGAACGATCTTTCGCTGGGCAGAAATGTTGACGAAGCGCTCCGCATGGTGAAGGCATTGCAATTCAATGAAGAGAAAGGGGAAGTTTGCCCCGCTAACTGGGATGAAGGCAAAGAAGGTATGAAAGCTACGCACGAAGGCGTTGCCGAATACCTTGCTGCGCATTAATTTCTGTTTGTGATAAGTTAAAAAAAGGCTGTCCGTTGGGCAGTCTTTTTTATTAAAAACGGTAGCGAATCTGCACCGCATAATTGCGGGGCGGGTCAAGTTTACCGGGGCGGTTTGCAAATTCGTAGTTAGTAAGATTTTTAATCAGGAAACTGATGCGCACATTTTCTTTCACCTGATAGGCAAAGCGTATATCCATCCATAAATCGCCCTGCGTATGGCGCACAATATACTTATCAAGCGTTGCTGGCTTATCGCTAAAAAAACTGCTGTCAACAAAGCTGATTATCAGCCGAAATTCATCAGGGATGCGCTCGAAGAAACTGTTGTAATAGAGCGAATAGCCCATCGAAAATTTCTTATACTCCAGTTCAATATCACCGCGCAGTAAATGCCGTTGTCGGAATTGCAACACCTTCAGCGCGTCTTCTCCCTCCAGACGCGTGGCATAATATTTAAACGCATTCTTCAAAAACGTGCCTACGTTTTTCTGCGTGGAATCTGCTTCCAGATTTCCAGGGTAGATATAGGTGTAGCCCGCTTGCGTGGTGATATTTATAGGACCGATTTTTCCGTCACCTACAATTGAAGCCTCAAAGCCGAAGATGCGCGCAATCTCCACGTTAAAGGGCTTTGCCCCTGCCACCAAGCGGCCTAACTCAGGAAAAATCTTTTCACCGCTGGGCCACTCATTCTTCCATAAGCCAAAGCGATATTCCACCTGCTCTTCAAATTCCATCCAGAATAAGGAGAAGTCAAAATAGCCCCGCCATTTCTTGATGGCGAGTCCTTGCTTGAAGCCCATTTCCATGCTCCAGCCTTTTTCTACCAGCAACTCAGGATTGGGTATGATATAGATAGTTCCTGTAAATGGCGCGGCAATAAACCGCTCGCCCACGCTCGGAAGGCGATATGCCTGCCCCCACGAAAAGCGCAGATGTGTGGCTTTCCCTGCGCGATAATTCAATCCGGTGCGCACAACGGGAATCGAAGTTTCAAACACCGTGTCAACCGAAGAAAATTCATAGCGCATACCGCCAACCAATGACAGCCTTTGAATCTTGTATTCCAACTGCGCATAGCCTGCGCCTGCGAAAGTTTTCTGTTTTCCTTCATAGAGGTTGCTGCGCGAAAATCCAACAGTAACCGGAGTTCCCACCGTAAGCACAAATTGTTTATTCCAATCCTTTTGATACTGCGGGTCGAAGCTCATGTTGTTGGAAGAAACATTGGGTGAGCCTCCTGTAGTGTCATTGTAGGGATTTCCGTCCCTGAAAATGTTGAAGTAAAGCATATTGAAACCAAAGCGGTTTCCTTTATCATCACGATAGGCAAAATGCGGACTCACTGCCGTGCGGATATAGTGGTCGAGTGAACCCACTCCGTAGCGATACCCGTTGCTGTCCATATCGGCAGAAATAAAGAAGCGCTGGCTCACTTCTTTCATAATATTACCATCAACACCGAAATTAATTTTCGGATTTTTAGGCAGGATGTATTTTGTCTTAAAATTTCCACGTATGCGAAATTCATCGCCTTTTTCAAGATAGTTGGAGAGATAGTCCATGTTTCCTCCAACAATCAGTTGCATGTTTTTAATGCGCTGTCGGTGATTCACAAACAATCCGGAATATCCCTTCACCGCGTCATACCATTTCAACTCATCCCGTTTCGGATTATCATACGCGCCAAGATAGGTGGTGACCTCAGTTGATTTTTCACCCGACTTGGGCCATGCCGTGCGCACATTCACCACGCCATTCAACGCGGCAGAGCCATACACAACTGACGATGCGCCTTTAATTATTTCAATCTGTTCTGCGTTTTCAAGCGGAACGAATTTTAGTTGCGCGTCACCGAGGTCAGCGCTCAGGTAGCTTTGCCCGTCAACAAGTACTGCCGTTCTGCTGCCCACGCCATACGAATAAGAACTGCCCCCGCGAATGGTGATTTGCTGATCTGCCACCTGCACGCCTGATGTTTTTCCAATCACCTCGCCCAAATCGCGCGAGTTGGTGTTGGCAATTAAATCCGCGTCAATCACTTCCATCGAAACAGTTTCTTCCGCAATATTTTTTTCAAACTGGCTTGCCGAAACCACTACGATTTGCAGTTGCTCTGATTTTTCTTCGAGCGAAATATTTATTTCTTTGAACGAGCCGTCTTTTAAATCCGCATTTCTTTTCACCTGCTCATAGCCGATGAAACTGAAGGTAACGCGATAATTTCCCGGAGCGAGTTTGATTTTATATTTACCGTCAATATCGGTTGTTGTGCCAATCGTGTCGCTTACTACTACGGTTACGCCAATTAGCGGCTCAAAAGTTTTTGCGTCTTTTATTTTTCCAAAGATGTATGCCTCCTGCGCTGATGCGGAAATGCAAAAAAAGAAAAGAAGAAGAAAATGCAGAAGAGTGGTACGTGGCATTTTTGTAATTGGCCGACTACTTTCTTGGCATGATGAGATATAAAATCAAGTAGGCTAAAATGCCGCTGCCGCCCAACAACGTGGTGATGATAAATAAAATCCGGATGCCGCTGACATCGAATTCAAACTTCTCAGCCAGCCACGCGCACACGCCAAGAATTTTCTTTTCGTATTTCATATCGGGCTAAAGGTAAAAAAAGTAATCAGAAATCCCAAACCGGGTTTCTTTTTCCTTTGATATAGTCCCGCAGTTTAATCAGAAAGGCAAGGATAAGGTAAATGATTACCGGAGAACCGGCAGTTACGAAGGTGAGATAAATAAAGAATAACCTGATTTTACCCGATGGCATGGAAAGCTTTTCGCCTAAGTATTGACATACGCCAAAAAGCTGGAGTTCAAGGCAGCGTTTAAGTTTGATGAAAAGGTTTTCCATGCTGAAAAGTTACAGATTTCTATTTATGAATTCTACGCAAAATTATCCACTAAGATTTCAGCAGCCTGTTGCCAATGTAGCATTTCAGGCACTGTTTATGACTACAATAGTTGTTTTTCAGTTGCAACAACGCCTGGCTTTCATACGCTGAATTACTTTCCACCCCTACCCTGCTCCAGCGGCTGATGATGTTGTTTTTCTCCGCAGGCATCTGTTCCAAAATTGAGATTGCCTTTTCTTGTACCAGAGCCTCGCCTTTCGATTTTCCATAGAGAAACAACGTTGGCGCTATGGCATTAATGAGCAACCCATGCAGAAAATCTTTGCCCGGGAGCTTTTTCTTTTTTTCTGAAAGCGCATCGAACCGATAATGTGTCAGCCAATAATCCGATGGTTCCGCTTCAAAGAGCTCAACCATCTGCTTTGCATTTTTCTGTTCAAGAATTTTTGAAAACAAATGCGCGGATTGATGCAGCAGTTTTGCAAACTGCGCGATGCGCAGCGTTGGAAAACCCGGAGGGCGCAGCCGCATAAATTTCCAGAGGTGCGCATCCAGTGGCTGCAAGGCATATTTCTTTTGCAGAAACAAATATTCTTTTCTCAGTTGATTCGGATATTCCTCTTTGTATTCTTTATACAAAAATCCCGCTTGTCCAAACAGCAACGCCTCAATTTGCGGCAGGCTGTTTTTATGCTTCGCAACAATACGCAGCGGCAATGACTGCGCAAGCCGTTCAAACACATCCGCGTTGATTTTCAAACCAAAGTTTCTCGCTGTGGTTTGATAAAAAGTTTCTTCCCAACTATTTTTATTCAACGCATGGCGTTCAAGAATCTCCTGCGTTTTTTGTTCCATTCGCTCAATGAGCAAACGGTGCAGTCCGCTTTTAATAAATAAAGAATCAACCTGTTTGATTTGGTTTTCGCAGGGAATCCAGCTTTGGCTCGCCATCAATCGCTTGTAGCTGTTCAGGAATCCCGCATTAATTTTCTCTTTCAGTTCCAGCGTGGGCAGCGCGGCTTTCTTTAAATCATTGTGATACACCACATGCAGAATCACATTTGAATATGCTTTGTCCTTGTGATGCTGATGCTTTTGCCAATCCGATGCTTGCACATGAATTTCAACATTCCCAACCAGCAGGTCATCATTCACGCGCACTTTTGCCTGCGTAAAATCAGGACCCGAATCGCGGTTGCGCAATCCCGGATGCACGATAGTCAATGATTCGCCTGCCGTAGATTGAAGCGCAGAATGGTTAAAAAGTTTTTGCTGCCAAATGTAATAAAGCAGTTCCTCGTTCATAGTCGCGCAGTAAGAGCAACAGAAGTTTTCAGATAAATTTCTTCTTTTTCAGAATCGTACTCATGTCTCTTTGAATCTGATAAGCAGCTTTCGTAGCCCGCGTCATATAATCTTTTTTCAGGTTGCTCGCATAGATGATATTCCGCGATGAATTCACCAGCAGCCCGATTTCTTTCGACATCCCGTTTTCGGCAATTTTATCCAAATCACCGCCTTGCGCCCCAACTCCCGGCACCAGCAAAAAATGGTCGGGAACAATCTGCCGAATTCTTTCCAGCATTTCAGGATGCGTAGCGCCCACCACCAGCATTGTGTTTTTAGGCGAGCCCCATGTCTTCACTTTTTGAATCACCTTTTCAAAAAGATATTCCTTGCCTGTTTTCAGCATTTGAAAATCCTCGCTTCCGGGATTTGAAGTAAGCGCAAGAACAATCACCCATTTGTCTTTATATTCAAAATAAGGAAGTACCGAATCAGCCCCCATATAGGGCGACACCGTAATGGCGTCAAAGCACATCGTTTTAAAAAATGCCTTCGCATACAGCTCCGAAGTATTCCCGATGTCCCCCCGTTTCGCATCCGCAATCTTCATGATACTCTTGGGAATGTAGTTCACAGTTTTATACAAACTTCTCCACCCTGTATCGCCCATGGCCTCATAAAAAGCAGTGTTTATTTTATAGGCAACGCAATATTCTTTAGTCGCGTCTATTATTTCTTTGTTAAACTCAAAAACCGGATCGGAATGTTCCTTGAGATGCTCCGGTATTTTTGTGATGTCAGTATCCAAGCCCACGCAGAGAAACGTGCGCTTTGCCAGCATTTGGTCTATCAATTCTCTCCTCGTCATAGGGGTACGCAATTTTACTTACGGACAAAATAGAGGAATTCTTCGGGATTTAATAAAATTGAAAGCAAAAATTTTAGAAATAATTTTCAGGTCGAAACAATTTGCGTGTGGATTTATCAAATGATCGGACGCTCAAGGATGATTGGCGCAAGCGGATGCTTTGCGCCAGCTATAATGTATGCGACAGATTCGGGGTACTATCTCGCCCGCATCAAGCAAATTCTGTTTGCGAAATTCAAACCTTCAGACGAATAGCTCACAAGTGTTGCATGAACCGCAAAGAGTATCAGCGCAATGATTTTCGTGAATTACCTTTTTTATCTTAAAGCAAGAAACTGTTCGGGCGTAAAGACAGGCAATCGGCTTTGATTGAAATCAGCGGCATTGCGCGTGATGATGACATCCTGCTTTCCATAAAGCGCGGCAAAATGCTGAAAAGCATCTTCCATATCATCAAATTCAGAAGCAAGCCCGCTGTCAATTGCCTTTGCGTCTAACGGCAACAAATCAACAATTAACCGGAGGGATTGTAGCGCTTTTTTGCTGTTCAATTGATAATGCTGATGCAGAATATAATCCATTGTTGCAAACGTCAGGCTGGAAACGCTTGCACGGATTGCACCCGTTTCGCTCAACGCAAATACTGCCATCGCCTCCTTGTAATGCGGCTCGCGTTTAGCGATTAAATCAATGCACACATCTGTATCAATGAAAACACGTTCCATCACAGATGTTTTTTTGCGAGATGCTTTGCAAAATCTTTTTTATAATCATAACCCTTCGGTAATTTAATGATGCCCGTCAGGCTGTCTGTTATCGGACTATCGGATTTCTTTATTTCCTGCCGCGTGAGACGGTTAAGATACGTTTCTATCAATTTAGAAATAGAAACGCTCCTCTGCCGGGCATACTGCTTTGAGCGCTCAAGCGTTTTTCTATCCACGCTTAATGTCAACTTTGCTTTCATACGTGCTATTTGTTTTCAAAAGTACGTGTTTTTTGTGCGCACTGTTCTCCCCCGCAACTGGCGCAAGCGCAATGTCATTATGATAAGGATGTTCGACCGCGAAGCGGTCCTATGTTTATAGAAAACCATTATCGTTATTTTATTCGACTCCTACGGAGTCGCATGTTCTGCATTCGCATTTTTGCTATAAACATGTGATGCCATCCGGCATCAAACCTGCGCCCTCGCCCGCCTTTGGAGAATGAGCCTTTATCAGGCATCTTGCCTGATTACATTCGTAAATAATGGATGCCGGAGGCAAAGGAATTGTTCACTCGCGAGATGCGAGCGAAGGCGGGGATTAATAAAAACAAGAGATAATATAGAAAATATGCCTTTCGCGTGAACTGGGCTTATTCTGAAAGCGGACGCTGAAACAAGAAAGGCACAAGCGGACGCTTTGCGCCAGCTATTAATGCTCGCGTCAGAATAGGGGAATATAAATGAGCGTGTCCCGGTTCCGCAATTACTCTTGTGGCTAACTAAGCAGAGCGTTCACCGCCTCTATCGCCTTTATCTGTGGCACATCGCGCCTCACGGATTCTTCGATGCCCGTTTTCATCGTCATAAAACTTTGCGGGCAGCGCTCACATGCGCCAACAAGTTTCAACCGCACAATCAGATCATCCGTGATTTCAACGATTTCTACATTGCCCCCGTCTTTTTGCAGATACGGACGAATCGTATCAAGCGAAGTATCTACTTTATCCCAAAGAGTTTTATTGCGCATCATTTGTTTAAGCTAACACTTCAAGCGGTTTCGTTTGTTCAACTGTTGCATTTCTGATAGCGATATAGCGCTCGCAATTATTCGAGAAATTTTGAAATGCCGAAACAGATACGGCATCATCGCTCAGCACCACCGGCTTTCCTGCATCGCCCGCTTCGCGGATACTTTGCACAATCGGAATTTGTCCCAGCAGCGGCAGCGTATATTCATCCGCAATCTTTTGTCCTCCGCCTTTTCCAAAAATATAGTATTTGTTTTCAGGCAACTCCTGCGGGATGAAATACGCCATGTTTTCAACGATGCCGATTATCGGCACATTAATATTCGGCAGCCTGAACATGCCAATCGCTTTGCGCACATCCGCCAGCGCAACCTCCTGCGGAGTCGTTACAACGATGGCGCCCGTAACAGGCAGCGTTTGCACCAACGTAAGATGAATGTCGCCCGTGCCGGGCGGCAAGTCAAGCACGAGATAATCCAATTCGCCCCAAATGCAATCCGTAAAAAACTGGCGCAATGCGGTTGACACCATTGGTCCGCGCCAAACGACAGCCTGCCGTTCATCTACCAAAAAGCCGATGGAAACAACCTTCACTCCATATTGCTCAATGGGCACAATCATTGGCTTGCCGTTCACCTCGCGTATCTCCGGGCGTTTCCCTTTCAATCCAAGCATCAACGGAATTGACGGACCATAAATATCCGCGTCAATCAGGCCCACTTTATTTCCGCTTTTCGCCAATGATAATGCGAGGTTCACTGCAACAGTTGACTTCCCTACTCCACCCTTGCCTGCTGCCACGCAGATAATATTCTTCACCTGCGGAAGAATCTCCTTCGCGTCTTTTCTTTTTGAAGTGATGCGCGAATCAAATTGAATTTCCACCGCAATATCATTTGCAATATGGCGATGAATCGCTTCTTCACATGCTTCCCGCAACTCCTCTTTCATCGGACAAGCCGGAGTAGTGAGCACTAATCGGAAACGAATGGTTTTCTCGCTGGCTTCAATATCTTCCACCATGCCGAGCGTGACAATGTCGCGCTTCAGGTCAGGGTCGTTCACATTCCGCAGCGCTTGCAGAATTTCTTCTTTTGAAAAATGATTCATAATAGGTATCTGCAAAGGTAATACAAACTAACGCTGCACCTTGCATCGAGCGTTCGCTTCTCCCCTTATAGGGGAGACACAGAGGGGTAATATAATGAGTAGGCTAAGCGGAAATTTTTGAAATACCCCTTTTTATTTCCCCTACAAGGGGAAACGCCAAGCACACTGGGCAAGTTCTATCCTGATTGCATGTGTCGTACACGCCATTCAATCCTCATTTCGTTTCTTGCAATTACGAACCTGCGCAGGTTAAAATATCTATCTTCGGTCGTTGCTCTTTTTATCAACCCAATCAAAACCCCGCCAATGCACATCGGAGCCATTTGTTCGCGCGAAACAATTATCGCCAGCCCTGCTGACAGCATTCAAACGGCTTCACAACAAATGCTGCAATATAATGTGGGCAGCCTCGTATTAGTTGAAACGGATGCAAAAGGAAACAAACCTGTCGGCATTGTGACTGACCGCGATATTGTTTTAAAAGTGATTGCCCCTGAATTAAAAATCAGCGAAGTGAAACTTGCCGACATCATGTCCACCAAACTGCTTACGGCAAAAGAAACAGATGATGTCTATGAAACGCTGAAAAAGATGCGGGCGAAAGTAGTGCGCAGAATTCCGGTGGTGGATGAAGAAGGCTATCTGAAAGGCATGCTCACCATTGATGATTTGCTGGAATTTTTCAATAAAGAAATGGGCGAAGTCGTGAGCCTGTTCAAGAAAGAACAGGGGCGGTAATCTCAATTGCCGGGCATCGGGTTAGCCTCCGTAAAAGGCGACACATAATTGCTTTGAAAAATCTGGTAGTCGGTATTGCGATAGAAATTATCCCCGAAATATTTTAGTATCCTGTCCATTTCAGGAGCCTCGCGAAAGCCCGGTATCGCCTGAATGTTTTTCAGTTGCTCATCCAAAAACACAACCGTAGGATAGCTCATCTTTCCTTGCATCAGTTCAACGGCAAGCTCATGATAGCCCCTGCTTCCCTCCGTCACAAAAGCATATTGCTTCTCTCTGAAAAAAATTGAATCGCGCACTTCGGCATTGAACTGCACGGGATAATATCTTTCATTCAGATATTTTGCAACGATGGGATTTTCAAACGTAACCGCATCCATCTTTTTGCACCATCCGCACCAGTCGGTATAAACATCAATGAATATTTTGCGCGGCTGTTTCTTATTCAGTTCAATCGCTTCCTGCATAGTCAGCCATTTCACGAGCTTGGGCGGAGTTTGCGCAGAGAGAATAAACGGAGCAAATGCGAAAGCACAAAAAAGAGCGGTTGCAAAAAACAATTTTTTCATAGCCAAAAGATTGTGCAAGGTAAAATTAAAACGCGCGGCTAATCATTTTTACGGAAATCCGAAAGAAGCGGATAATAAAGAAAAAGGTCGCTTACGCTAAAACTCAACCTCTTTCAACTGATAACCAGCCAAGCCCCACGTTGCAGGATTATAAATTTTGTGATGCTTCTCTCTTATCATTACTTGCGCCTCATTTTGAAAATACAAATAGGCGGTGCGCAACAACGGGTCAAACTCGTCTTTTTGCGCGTCATATCTTCTTCCATGGTCCTGGTGACAGATAGGATGCTGCAACACTGTTTCTTTCAGCCCGCTTGTGCCCGCCACAACGACAAACAACGCATCGGTATGCAGGGCGATATTTGTGCTTTCGGGAAAGCCGTGGAATGCAATCCACTTATCGCGGTGCATCATCATAAAGTCACCGCTCACGTTGCAGTGGAAATGATACTCCGCATTATGAAAATTTATTTTCCACCTGAAAGCGTTTCCCAGTTTGGGATATTTTGCAAAGAGCAAATCGAGCTTGAGCAGGTTGTTATTATAAAATCTTAAAAACGGCAGCGCAAGTTTTGTGGACACCTTGTAGTCATAATGATTTCCCTTCAAGAACACGCGGAATATCGCAGGGTTGAGCCACTGAATAAAATCCTTTGGGTCGGCAGGCGGTGGGGATTGCGGTTTGATAAAGTCGCAGCGGTCAGTGCGGTAGAAATGCGCTTTGTTTAGTTTTTGCGTTGCGAGAAACTCCACAATGCCCGGGTCAAAAATAATGTCGGGATTGGCAGCGCAGATATACTCGCCCTTTGCCCGCCTGATGCCCGCATTCTTCGCCACGTATTCATAAAAAGGCAAGGGCTTGCGCAACTGCGGATTTTCATTTGCGCGATGCACCTCCGGAGAAACATCTATGATGCGGATGCGCAGATACTTTCTGTGTTGCCGCCAGTTGATTGCATCAAACAGCGATTTTTTTTCCGCAATCGGATTGTAGTTGACAACGATATACTCAGAGGGCACTTGATATTTTTCCAGCAAATAAGAAAGCTGATTTACCGAATTGGAAAGCCGGTCGTTGAAATCACCGCCATAGTCGTCATTCCTTCCGGCTATAACAAAACTTACGTATGGCTGCTGTGTTTGCATGGATAAAAAAAGGAAAGCAAATTTAAGAGAATGCAGAATGTAGCGGATTTGCGCGAAAAATGAAACTCAATTCACCACAATGGCGTGCCTGCTTGTTTCTTGCCCTGCGCGCAGCAAGACAAAGTAGATGCCTGCATTTATATTTTCAGGCAGGTTAACCGGAAGTTGTTCCGCGCCTTGTGTTTGCAATGTTTTGCTGAAAACGATTCTGCCACTTGCATCAATAATATCTATAAACAAAGGAGTGTCATCGGAAGTGTTGTTTTCTATTTGCACAAAAAACTTTCCGTTTGAAACCGGATTTGGAAACACGGTGAACACAAGCTGCGGTTTTTCGATTACAATAGAAACAGAAACAATATCAGAATACGTGAAAGCCCCGTCATAATCGGTTTGCTTCAAGCGGTAATAAGAAACTCCTTCAAGGGGATGACGATCGTATGTATGATACGAAAGGGTTTGAGAACTATTTCCTGCTCCTTCAAAAACATGAAGTTCTTCAAATGCTAATCCATCCTGCGAACGCTCCACCGTGAAAAAATCATTATTGATTTCTGTTGCGGTAACCCATTCGAGTTTCACAATTGCTTCTTCCGCTTCAGCAGTGAAACTTAATAATTCAATTGGCAATCCACCACCACTGCCACTGCCCATACCCGCGCCAAATTCAGAAAAGCTTGTAAGTCCAATGCGCTTCATATAGCCGCTTGCTATGGTTCTACCATCCAAATCATTTGGATTGAGCCTTCCTCCTCCTGTTGACCAATCTGCCCCGCTTGTACTACCAACCGGTCGCTTAAGAGGACCGAAATCATTCTCTACAAGTCCCGGCATATTGGCGATAAACAAACGGATGCCATATCCTCCCCCGGAGGGTTGCGCATTCGGCTCCAATTCCCAAACACCGGCAGTATTGATGGAGGAAAAAGCGAGGGAGCCGTGTTCCCAATAATCAGAAACATTCATCTCGGCATCATTATGCCCGGTGAGCGATTTGAACCGGGAATCTATGTAAGTGATTCCCGTCAGATTATTATTGATGATATCCGCCTGATAATAATAGGAAGAAGAAGTGCCGTTGCCGATTGGAAACACATACGTATTGGTATTGCTTGTAAAATTGCGCCTCAGATTTCCATTGATGAAACTTGCAGAGCTATATCCGCTAATAGCCGAAGAAGAAGAGGAAGAAACAACTACCCGATAGGGTGCACCCGTGGTAATTACTCCATCTGTAAGCGTAAGTATGTTTGAAATGGTCAGGTTATCATTTAAAGAAACCTGTGTTGCGGAATTATCAAACACGACAGTATAAAAACTGCTTCCGTTTGAAGTTATCGCCTGATCGGAAGTTCCATTGAATGTTACCGTTCCGGTTCTTGGCTGGTACGTACCTGAGTTCACAAAATTTCCCTTTACCGTGAGGCTATAGCTCTGCGCAGCATCCACATCCAGCGTTACATTACTGCCAATAGAAAGATTTCCGTTTATAGTTATTGCGCCTGCAAGTGTTTTTGTAACCGCTCCACCGCTTAATGAAAGATTATGGTAAGCAGTAGATGGCACTTTAATAGTTTGCGCGCCAGTCCTGCTATAATTAAATGTGTTTCCTGCACCTGAAGCATCCAGCGCACCGGTGTTCATCGGCTGCGTAGTTGCGGCAGGCTGATAATTTACAATTCCGCTTGCGCCATTCGCCCATGTTGAACCTGCAACAGTGCCATCAATCGTATTGTTGAAAGTAACTCCAGAAATGTTTGTGTTGGCGACAGTGATTGCGCCTGCCACTGAAACGGCATTGGCGAATGTTATGGAACCCGCTCCCGTAACACTCTGTGATGCATTAAACGTAGCCGCTCCTGCGGTAAAACTTCCTGATGCGGATGTCACATCAATACCTCCGCGCAAATCAAGGTTGGTGCCGGTGCTGATATTAGTTGATGTCCATGTGCCTGTTCCATTGATAGTGATACCGGAGTTAAATCTTTTTACGCCTGTGTTGCTGTTTACATTAAACGTCAGGCTTCTCCCTGTTTCAACAGTTGTAGTTCCTGAAACAGTAAGCGTCATTCTTCCGATAGTTCCATTTCCGGTGGACATTGTAAGGTTTCCGTTAATATTTACGCTACCTGTAGCGGAGCCATCAATCGTTCCTCCCGACAAATCCACGCCCTGCAAACTTGCTGTTCCGGTTGTGCTATTGTCAACAAGCGTTCCTGCAATTGTTGTTGTGCCTGATACGGTTAAATTCTGCGCAGCAGGTTCAAGCGAAGTAGAAGCTGCGATATTTAAATCTCCGCTTACACTGGTTGATCCCTGTAATGTTTTCACTGAGGAGGAGCCACCGCTGATATATAAATGATAGTAGCTTGTTGCAGGCGCTTTCACATTTTGCGCCCCTGCCCTGCTGTAATAAAAATAATTCCCGTTTGCTGATGCGCTAATTGCCCCGGTATTCATCGGTTGAGTCGCAACTGCTGGTTGGTAGTAAGTTACTCCGTTTGCTCCGTTTGCCCAGGTTGAGCCTGCCAACGTGCCATCAATGGTATTGTTGAAAGTAATGCCATTCGTATTTGTATTTGTTACTGTGATGGCGCCTGTAACCGTTACCGCGTTTGCAAACGTAATGGCTCCGGCACCGGTCACGCTTTGAGTTGCATTGAAAGTGGCTGCTCCTCCTGCAAAACTGCCTGAAGAACTGACGACATCAATTCCACCGCGCAAATCAAGATTGGTGCCCGTGCTGATATTTGTTGAAGACCATGTGCCTGTTCCGTTGATGGTGATACCGGAGTTAAATCTTTTCACGCCTGTGTTGCTGTTTGCATTAAATGTCAGCGTTCTCCCAGTTGCTACAGTTGTAGTTCCTGTAACAGTAAGCGTCATTCTTCCGATAGTGCCGTTGGCGGTGGGCATGGTCAGATTACCCGTAATATTAACGATACCTGTTGCAGAACCATCTATCGTTCCACCGGATAAATCCACATGCAGCAAACTTGTTGTTCCGGTTACGTTATTGTCAAGAAGGGTTCCTGCAATAGTTGATGTGCCCGATACAGTTAAATTCTGCCCGGCAGGTTCAAGCGAAGTGGAGGTTGCTATGTATAAATCTCCGCTTGTGCCGGTAGCGCCTTGTACTGTTTTTACTCCTGACGAACCACCGCTGATATACAAATGATAATAACTTGTGGCGGGCAATTTCACATTTTGATTGCCTGCACTGCTGTAGTGAAACTGATTTCCGGTGGAAGAAACATCAAGTGCGCCTGTGTTCATCGGTTGCGTGACAGCAGCAGGCTGATAATAAGTAACTCCATTCATACCGTTTTTCCATGTTGAACCTGCTACGCTTCCGCTCACCGTGTTGTTAAATGTAACGCCCTGCGTGTTTGTATTTTCAATAGTTATCGCCCCCGTAATTGTAACCGCAGAATTAAAACTAATTGCTCCTGCTCCGGTGATATATTGCCCATTTGTATTGAATGTTGCCTCGCCTGCTGAAAAACTGCCGGATGAAGATGGAACATCAATTCCTCCTCTCATAACAAGATTTCCAGTTGTTACAACTGTTGTGGATGTCCACGAGCCGCTTCCATTCACCGTTATCATGCCCACAAATGTTTTCACGCCCGTGTCACTGTTGATGTTGAGTGTTCTGCCATCAGCGATGGTTGTGGTGCCTGAAACAGTCAATCTAGTGCGTCCAATTGTTCCGTTGCCTGTTGAAATTGTAAGGTTGCCGTTGATATTGGTAACATCAGTAACAGTTCCATTGATGGTTCCGCCTGACAAATCAACGTCCTGAAATGCGTTAGTGCCGCCCGTGTTGCTCTCGGCTAAGGTTCCGGCAAAAAAACTGCTCCCGCTAACCGTAATACTGTTTCCAACCGGGTCGAATGAAGTTCCGTTGCCAATGGTAAAAGTATTATTAACCGTAACTGCTGCCTGCATTGATTTTGTGCCGCTGCCTGATGTTGCAAGATTTCGGTAATTGGTGCTTCCGAATACCTGTTGGTTTCCTGAACGAGTATAAGTAACTGTGCTGGCAAAACCAACAGACGTTGTGAATGTGGTTATGGCATTATTTGCTCCACCAAGATTTAGATTATGTAACAAGTTACCTCCGCTCATATTGATTGTTCCTGCGCCACTTAAATCACCGGTAATACTAACAGTCTTTGTAGTGGTTCCGCTAAAAGTTAATGTCCCGGTGACAGTTGCCGTTCCGGTAATGCTCACCGTTGTTGCAGTTGTACCTAAATCAAAAGTTCCAGCGCTGATGGTAAGGTTTCCTCCGATGGTTGCGTTTCCGTTCAATGTTTTTGTGCTGCCAGTTGCAATCGTAAGGTTACCATACGTTGGTGCGCTTGAAACAGTTTGGGTTGAATTATTTTGATAAGTAACAGTGCTTGCGCTGTTGAGCGTGGTGTTTCCATTTGTAAAACCACTTGGGAAAAGCACGTTCGTAGCGTTGCCTGTATTGCCCAATGTCATGGTAGTGCCGCTCGCCATGGTGCACGTGCCGCTCGCATTTCCCGTGATTTGATAGACATCACAAGCAAGCGTTGTTGTGGAAGTAGAAGTGACATCCAGATTTCCGTTTACTGTTATTGCACCACCCAATGTTTTTGTTCCGCTTGTCGAAACAGTAAGATGATGATAGGTTGCTAAACGTATGGTTTGATTTCCACCTCGGGTGTAATTCACTGTGTTGCCGCTGGCATCAAAATCAACAGTGGTGATATTCATACTGCCTCCTGAAAATTTAAGCACTCCTGTTGCGCCTTGCTCCCACGTGCCCGTTCCTGTGATTGAGTTATTCGAAGTGCTGGTAAGGTTAACATCTGCATTATTGTTGATTACAGTAATTCCGGTTATGGTGGTGATGCCCGAAATAGTGATGGTGGAACTGCCCGCAATGGATTGATTATTATTTGTATTGAACGTAACGGCAGCTAAATTGAATGAGGAGTTATTGGTTATCCCGCTCCTGATGATAATTGTGCCTCCGCCTGTAAGGCTGAATGTTCCGTCATTGGTAATTGCTCCGATAAAGGTAAAGGCTGATGCATTGGTGGTGGAAATAGAACCTGCGCTGCCGATTGTAAATGTTCCGGTAAAGGTTGCTGAACCATTGTCATTGTTATCGGTCAACGCACCATCAATTTGAGTGTTAGTTCCTATACTCAACGTCATACGCCTGAGATTAAATGAAGCGCCTGCCTTCACGGTTAATCCGTTGGTAACATTTAATGTGCGGTCGCCATTGTTTGTGCTGAAGATGCCGCTCGCACCTTCACCAGTCACTAAAGCTCCGATTGCGTTTGGCGGGCTGTTTGACAATGTAATATTATCTCCATCTCGTATCGTCACAGTTCCTGCACCGACAACTTCTCCCGGATAGTTGGTTGCGGCAACCCATGCTGAGCCGTTATAAGTTTGCCAGCTTCCTACTGCATTCCAGTTTCCAGTGGGATTTACATTGCTTTGATAGTCACCGGAAACTTGGGCGATTACATTTACCGATAAAAAAATCAGAAAAAGTGTGCTCAGAAAGCGTACATAGTATCGGCACATGAATCTCATACTCTTGGTTGAAGTACGTTTTTTACGCAACAGGGCTACGTAATGTTACGTAGTAGTACGTAATGTTACGTAAGTGAAAACACCTACGTACTAAAGCAGATTAAATTTCAATAAAAAAATGGAAATGGCGCGTACTTACTTCACTCCTTTATCACTCGTACTGGTAGCCCCGCATTGCAGGGTCAGGAGGATGGTACTCATCTATAATCAAAGCGTCATTGCGAGCGTAGCGAAGCAATCCCCCGCTTTCATTTACCGATTTGCAGGGCATCCCGCATTGCGGAACCTTCTCAGACGGCTTTGCTACAGACTCGCGCTCAATGTCATTAAGTTAAAGTCGGTTCTAAAAATTCAAAAAAGACGAACCACAAAGAACTCAAAGAGAAAACACAAAGTTCACAAAGCATGGATTTTATTTGCTTTGTGTTTCTTTGTGAAAAATTCTTTGTGTCCTTTGTGGTTAAAAAATTAATTTTTAGAACTGCCCTTAAGGATGTTCGACCCCTGCGGGGTCGGATGTTTATAGTAAATGTTGCTGCTATATCAGAATGACGGGAATAGCGGGGGATTGCTTCGGTCGTTCCTCCCTCGCAATGACGGTAACTGCCGCTACTTGATGAGGGTTTATTTTACTAAGAATTTCTTTTGCATCGTACTGTTCAGGCATTTTACAGTAAGCAGATAAATTCCCGAAGCAATCTCGTGAGGCAATTCAAGGGCAATTACCGGATTCTCTGATGAGCCGAAGTGTTGCGTGAAAATTGTTTTGCCGCTCATATCAGTAACTAAAACAGACTCCATCGCTCCGGTAATTTCTTCTTTGTTCAATTGCAGAGCGATTCTGCTTTCAGTAACAGGATTTGGCGAAATGGAAAACAAATCGCTTTTATTCACCACTACCGATGCCACATCTGAATAGCTGTAAGCGCCATTGTAATCAGTTTGCTTTAAGCGATAGTAGGATGTGCCTGAAATCGGATTCAAATCCATTGTTTCATAATTTCTGGACTGTGAGCTGTTGCCTGCGCCTTCAATGGTTTGTACGCCTGTGAATGTTTCACCATCGGCTGAACGCTCAATGGTGAAATAGTCGTTGTTCAATTCTGTTGCTGTGTGCCAGGTGAGCTGCACTGCGTTTCCGACAGCAATAGCATTGAAAGAAACGAGTTCTATCGGCAAGCCACCGCCACTGCTGCCTCCGCCACCTCCGCCAAATTCGGAGAAGGTGGTAAGTCCGTTGCGCTTCATATATCCGCTTGCAACGGTTCTGCCATCACCATCATTGGGATTCAGCGTGCCGCCACCGGTTGACCAGTCTGCACCGGACATGCTGCCCACATCACGCTTCAGCGGACCGAAATCATTATCAGTAAGCCCGCTCATATTAGCGGTGTATAACCTCACTGCATAACTGCCGCTGCTTGGTTGCGCAAAAGGCTCAAGTTCCCAAATGCCCTCAGTGTTGATGGTGTTGTAAGTTAAGGAGCCAAATTCCCATGTATCAGCAACATTCATTTCTCCATCATTATGACCTGCAAGCGGCTTAAACCTTGAATCAATATAAGTGATGCCTGCGAGATTGTAGTTGATGATGTCGGCTCTGTAATAATCTGTGTTTGCTGTGCCATCTCCAATCGGGAAAGTATAGGTGTTGGTATTTGTTCCAATATATCTTCTGAGGTTGCCATTGATAAAACTATTTGTGCTGAAAGCAGTGAGTGAAGCGGCAGTAGTCGAAGACATAATAACCCGATATAATGCGCTTGTCGTGATAATTCCATCAGTCAAAGTAAGCGCGTTTGCAGCGGTAAGGTTATCATTCAATAAAACCTGCGTACCTGAATTATTAATCACAAGGTTATAGAAACTACTTCCGTTTGAAGTAACAGCCTGATCAGAAGTTCCATTAAGAGTAACAGTTCCTGCGCGAGGTTGGAAAGTGCCGGAGTTTAAAAAAATTCCCTTCACAGTGAGGCTGTAATTCTGAGCAACATCCACATCCAAAGTAGTAGAAGCGGCAATGGTAAGGTTGCCCTCTACGGTAGTATTTCCGGTGAGGGTTTTTGTGATTGCTCCTCCGCCATTGATGATGAGGTTATAATAGCCTGCCAATGGTGATTTCAACGTTTGGTTTCCTGTCGTTCTGCTGTAATAGAAGTTGTTGCCGCTTGCGGAAACATCAAGTATCCCGGTGTTCATCGGTCTTGTTGTTGCGTTGGGCTGATAGAACACCGTAGTATTTACATCATTTTTCCATGTAGAGGAGGCATTTGTTCCGTCAAGAATACCGGTAAGAACAATACCACCGACACTGGTATTTTTATACGTTATTGTTCTTCCGCTGCCAATGGTGACAACACCCGCCATTGTAATGGCGGTGGTTCCGTTGATGTCCTGATTATTTGTGTTGAATGCAACCGCGCCTGTTCCTGTTTTACTAAACGTGCCGTCATTCGTAATGCCACCTTCGAAAATGAAGGGAGAAGCGTTTGCAGTGGTAAGTGTTCCCGTGGCATTAATATCCAACAGACCGGAGAAAGTATTATTTCCTGCATCGGCATTATCGCTGCATGTTCCATCAACCGTTGATACGCCAGCAACAGAGAAATCGAAGCCTGCCACTTCCATGGTAGTAGAGGCTGAAATAGAAAGTGTGCCGTCTGCCGTTGTATTTCCCAACAAAGTTTTAATACGGCTGCTTCCGCCTGAAATCACAAGGTTGTAATAGCTTGTTTGCGGTGCCTTGATATTTTGGTTGCTGCTGCCACTACTGTAGTGAAAGGTGTTGACGCTTGCAGACATCTCAAGTATTCCCGTAAGCATGGGAGCCGTAGTGGCTCCGGGTTGATAATAGGTGATGCCATTCACCCCATGCGCATAAACGGAAGCGGCATCGCCTCCTGTAATCGTTCCGTTAAAAGTAACTCCGGCTGTGTTTGTATTTGTTACTGTAACTCCTGCTGCAATCGTACTCGCAGTTGTAAAGCTCAATGCGCCTGCTCCTGTAATATTTTGTGATGCATTGAAGATAGCAGCGCCCGCAGCAAAACTCCCCGAAGCAGAACTTACAGTAATACCTCCTCTGAGGTCAAGGTTTGTAGCGGTGGAGATGGTAGTTGAAGTGAATGTGCCAGTTCCATTTAAAGTTATTAAACCATCAAATCGCTTTACTCCATTATTATCATTAAGCGTCAGCGAATAGCCATTAGGCACAGTTGTACCGCCTGAAACAGTAACTGCCGCTCTGCCAAGGATGCCATTGCCTGATGGCATAGTGAGGTTTCCTGTAATGCTAAATATTCCTGTTAGCGCGCCTGTAATAGTTCCTCCTGAAAGGTCAACATGCAGGAAAGTTGAGGTGCCGGTTGCGCTTGCATCGGAAATTGTACCAGCCACAGTTGAGGTGCCTGAAACTGTAAAATCAAATGTGGAGGGTGCAAATGTTGTTGAAGCTGCGAGATTAAAATCTCCGTCAACGAGGGTGCTTCCGCCAAGTGTTTTTGTGCCTGCACCGCCTGTAACATACAAATGGTAATAAGAAGTTGATGGGACTTTGATGGTTTGTGTATTATTTAAGCTATAGTGAAACTGATTTCCAATTCCCGAAGCAACCAGCGTACCCGTATTCATCGGCTGCGTAGCAACAGCAGGCCGGTAGTAAATAATTGCATTAGCTCCCTGTATCCAAGAGGCAGTAGCATCAAGACCACTAAAAGTGTTTGTAAAAGTTATTCCATACGTATTCAAATTCGTGACAGCCTGGCCAACGCCAATTGAAACTGCGCTGGAAAATGAAATTGGACCCGCACCCGATAAATTTTGATTTGCATTGAAAATAGCTGCGGCTGCTGTAAAACCACCGGAAGCAGATACCACATTAATGCCTCCTCTTATATCTAAATTGGCTGCTGTTACAATTGTGGTGGATGTCCAACTTCCGCTGCCTTGAATCGTAATTTCTGAATCAAACCGCTTTACACCAGTATTACTGTTTAACGTAAGTGTCCTTGTGGTGCCAATGGTAGTTGTTCCTGTAACGGTGAGATCAACTCTACCGATTGTTCCATTTCCGGTAGGAATGGAGAGGTTCCCATTAATATTAATGACTCCTGATTGCGCAGCATTAATTGTCCCTCCGGAGAAATCCACATTTTCAAAAGATGTTGTTCCTGCTATAGTGCCGTCAGCGAAGGTGCCTGCAATTACTGTTATTCCATTTACCGAGAGGTTTTGCCCAGCGGGATTAAAAGTAGCAGTGGTATTGAGCGTAAAATCGCCATTTACTGTTGCGCCCCCCTGAAGCGTTTTTGTGCTGTTTCCTGAAATAATAAGATTCCGATAATTATCACTTGCAAAAACCTGTTGGGATACAGTAGCATTATAAGTAATGATGCTTGCTACAATATCGGTGGTTAATGTTCCTATCGCATTTGAGGCACCAGAAAGTGTAAGGCTGTGCAGCAAACTCCCTCCGCTCATGTCAATAGTTCCTGCGCCACTGAGACTGCCGGTAATAGTTACAGTTTTGGTTGTCGTGCCATTGAAACTTAAAGTTCCCGTAACGGCAGCAGTTCCGGTAACGCTTACTGTTGTGGCGGTTGTTCCTAAATCCAATGTTCCCGCGCTTATTGTAAGGTTTCCGGCAACAGTTAAATTTCCATTAATCGTTTTTGTTCCACCTCCCGCAATTGTCAATCTTCCATAGGTAACAATCGTGGAAATTGTTTGCGCATCCAAGCTTTGATAGGTTACCGTAGATGTGCTGTTGAGACTGATATTTGCGTTTATAAAATTGGCAGGAAACAGCACCGCTGTTACATCTAAAGTATTTCCTAATGTCAAAGTAGTGCTCGCCCCCATTGTGAATGTGCCTGTGGCATTTCCGGTAATCTGATGAATGTCGCAGGCAAGTGTTGCCGTTCCGCTGAGTGTAAGGTTGCCATCTATGGTTACTGCGCCTGTGAGGGTTTTAGTGCCGCTTCCTGAAATTGTCAAGCTACTATAAGGAGTATCATAAATTGACTGCGCTCCCGCCAGTGCATAATTCACTGTATTTGCATAGCTGCTAAAATCAACAGAGCAATTAATGCTTGCACCCGAGAATTTAAGTACGCTGCCATCGCCTTGCTCCCAATTCCCCGTTCCGGTTAAAGAAGAACTCAATGTTCTCGTTAAGGAGAGGTCAGTGCAACTATTCACTAAGTTAATTGCTGTAACAGTCACGACACCGTTCAGTACAATAGCCTGACTACAGGTAATTTCCTGGTCATTTGTGTTAAATGTAACTGCTCCTGTTCCGGTTTTATTAAATGTTCCATCATTTGCAATACCTCCTCTGAATGTAAAACCGGAATTATTGGCGGTTGAGAAAGTGCCTCCGCTATTAACAGTAAATAATCCGACAAAAATGGCGGAGCCATTGTTGTTATTATCCGTTAAAGAACCGCTGATTGTAGTTGTTCCGTTTATTGTAAGAATTGTTCTGGCAAGGTTATAAGAACCCCCTGCATTAATGGTTAAGGCATTTGTTACATTTAGGGTTCTGTTACCTCCTGCGTCACTAAGCAGTGAACCACTGGTGCCTTCACCCACGGTCAATGCTCCGATAGAATTTGCAGGGCTGAAATTCAATGTAATGGTGTGACCATCGCGAATCGTAACCGTTCCTGCTCCTGAAGCCTGGCCAGGATAATCAGGAGAAGCTCCCCATCCGCTATTATACTTTTCCCAACTGGTGGAAAGATTCCAGTTCACCGGAGTTGCAGCGCTGCGATAATCACCATTAGTTTGGGCACTTAAAAATAAGGGGACGAGAATCTGAGCTGTCAGTACGACAATAATCAGTCCTCTCATGACACAATTTTCCTTTCTCATAGTTCAAATTCTTGTTGGTTCTGAATCCTTAGGTTAATCTTTGTACGCAGCTTTTCAGATTTAGTTCTTAAATCATATCAGCTTGGCGTGCAGAGGTGAGAGCAGAAAATGGGGAGCAGTGTTACCAGCCTTGAATAAAAATTTTCTTTTCAACGCTTTTTCGGTTCATCGTTACTTTCACTAAAAAGTATCCGTTTCCGATTATTTCGAATTCGCGTTTTCCGATTGCAACAACTTTCTCGTCAATAATCTTTTGTCCAAGCAAATTGAAAATCTGAACATCCGCAAAACCATATTGGGGATTTGGAAATTGAACTGCTAACGTATTTCCGGAGGATGCGATGTTTACAAATTTCTCTTCAGTGTTGTTGATGCCCGTAAACTGATTTAAAACAGTAATTGTTTTCGACATAATATCCAAGCATTCCGTATTTGATGCGGTAACTAATACCTCATACTCCCCCGCCTGACTAAAGGAATGCGTTGGAAAAGCATTTCCATTGATTACGGTTCCATCGCCAAAATTCCAGATAAGGTTGCTTGCTCCGACAGAGTAATCAAAAAAATGAAGCGTTTCTTCTACCTGCAATTCTTCATCCGACACTTCAAATTGCGCGGTAACAGGCTCTTTTCCATCCAGCACAATCTGTTTTGTGATTTGATAACCGAAAGAATCGAGAAGCGTAATTGTATAAATTCCTTCATTCACGTTATCAAGCGTTTTCATTCCATGAAAAGCTGGGTCCGAATCAATGGTTGCACCGGTTTCATTTTTCAACTCATAATTCCAAAAGTGATTTCCAGGCTGCGACAAATGCACCGCTCCGGGATTTCCTGCACATGTTATATTCGTTGATGTGAAATCAAAGGGCGGGTAAAAATGAATTTTAAAACGCTGAATGTTGATGGCGGAATCCAAATGAAAAGCATAAAGTGGTTCCAATCTTAAATTTTGAAACACTCCGGTAAACGTGTCTTCAAGAAGAATCACAACCGATTCATCAATATGCTCAAAACGGTCTAAGCGAAGAATGTAAGGACCGGAAATTGTCGCATCAATTCCAAGCGTTACTGTTTTATCATTCGTAAGAGGCGGCAGCGCCTGCGCTTTGAAATCAGCAATTCCGATTTTGCTATAAATATCAAACCCCGGATTCACCAGCATTCTATATGAATCATGAAACGCATCAACTGTGTCCGTTGCGTTGGGAAGGAAAGTGATGAGCGTTTCGTTGTAAATATCATCGGGGTCGGTAAGCCCAATCCAAATCTGCTGGTCATTGCCGCAAAATGCTTTTGGAAAATTGAAAAAGCCAAGCAGAAAGAGGAAAGCAAAAAATAATTTGCCAGTGGTTGTTTTGAAAGACATAACCAGTGAGGTAAGGGTTTAGTCTTTCGTAGTACGAAACCGGAAGCGGTTTGTTCGGGGGTAACTTGCGCGGGGGAGTTAATCGTAAAGCCGGCTGGTTTGAATCAGACCGTTGACGTTCTTTACTTCTATATCGCTGCGGTGGGTTTCAATAAATCCTTCCTTGCGAAATTCATTGAGTTTTCTGATAACCGTTTCCTTCACCGTGCCGACAAAACTTGCTAAGTCTTCGCGGGTGATGGTGATGATTCCTTTGGGATTCTGCTCGTCTTTGTAGAAGCTATGCAGAAACAAAAGCGCTTCTGCCATCCTTCCCCTCACCGGCTTGTAAGCGAGGTCGGTCATTTTTGACACGGAGCCTTCCACCGTTTTGCACAGCAGTTTCACCATGCCTTCAGTGAAATGATTGTTGTCTTTGAGCAAATGGCTAATCGAACTTCTCGGCACCATGCAAACGATGGCGTCTTCGAGCGCCTCTGCGGATACAGGGTAAGTCTTACCCGCGAGCAACGAACAATAGCCTACAAAATCACCAGGCTTTGCAAGCCGCACGATTTGCTCCTTCCCATCTGAAGCGTGGCGATAGATTTTTACTTTGCCCGAGTTAATGCAGAACAATCCCTGCGGGTTGCTGCCTTCATGAAAAAGCGCTTGTCCCTTTTTATATACCGAACAGGATTTCGTATCATTGACTTCTTCCAACTCATTCAGATGGCAGAAATGAAAGAGAGAATCTTTGCGGTGAGTGCAGTGCTGGCAGTCAGGTTGCTCGAATTTCATTTAGAGGCTGGGGTAAAATGAAGGTTAAGTTTATTCAAATTCTCAATGCTGTCTTACGCGTGAAAAACCATGAGCGGGATATTCGTCTTAAATGCTACTTCCTTCGTAAGGCTGCGGTCGAACAACTTTGCGAAAAAATTCCTTCTGTGGGTAAGCATCGCCATGATGCTGATATGCTTTGAACCCGTATAGTCCAGCAAGCCGTCTGTTACATCTTCGCTATTGACGTTATGAAATTCAACAAGCCCTGCATTTTTCTCAGCAATAAATTGCATCTTCAATTCAATCATTTTTTGCCCGCTGCCCGTTTCTTCTCCTGATGTAACATGAACAAAATGAACTTTTGCCTTTAACGCTTTACTGAATTCAATTAAATAGTTTAACGTGCGCTTATCCTCTTCATTAAACTCACTTGCATACAGCACATCGGTAATTGCGTTTTCAGGCGACACATTTTCCGGAACAACGAGCACGGGTACTTTTGCCTTTTCAAGAACAGCGGCAGTAACGCTGCCCACAAGCAATTTCGTCATGCCCTCCGTAAGGCGTCTTCCCATCACAATTATATCGCACAAAAATTTTTGACACTCGCTTAAAATCTCATCCACCGCAAATCCCATCGTGAGGTGTGCCGCCAATTCAACGCTGAGGTGATGCTGAGTGGCGTATTCTTTTAATTGAACCACGAGTTTGTCCATCCTTTCCCTATTGTCTTTGTCGGCAGTATCTGCGAGGCTGCCGAGGAACTCAGCAGGCATCATGGGGTCAATGATGGGGATATGATATGTATGTAAAACAGTCACCTTCGCGCCATGCGCTGAAGCAAGGCGCAAAGCATAAAGGCATGCATTGTACGCATATTCAGAAAAGTCAACAGGAACAAGCAGGTGTTTCATGGCGCAGATTTAAAAATGGAAATTCAATCGCTACAAAAGTAGCATCCCAACTTTACGATAGGATGATTTTAATCATCCTGTATCATAAAAAATTCAGGATAACAAATCCCGCAAGCCCCGCTGTGAACATCAAGCCATAGCCAATGGCTGCGTATTTTTTTAGCTCTGCGCTTCCGTTCAGCAGCGCAAAGATGAGTTTGACGACTGTGTTGCTCAACACGGCAAGCAGAATTCCGTTTTGCACTACGCTGCCGCTCACCGCAGCGTCACGCACCTTTGCCAGCGAGATTGTGATGGCGTCCACATCCGTCAGCCCCGATATTGCGCTTGCAAACAAAATCCCCTTTGAGCCGAAATACGCCATCGCAAAATGCACGAAATAAAGTATCAAAACATACAGTGCGCCAAACTTGAGCGACTCAATCAGGTTCAATGGATTTTCAGGGAGCAACTCGCGACTCTCCACTCCATGTGAATTTTTCCGCCTGAGCAGGAAACTGTAAAGCAGTCCTACAAAGATGAGTAGCGCCATTGGGATAGCGAGTTGCTTCAGGATGGTGTTGTTAAAAATGTAAAGCAGCAAAATCACACGCAGCGGCATAATGGTGGAAGCAAGCAGAATAGCTGCCGAATAGTTCTTTGATAATTCCGGGATAACTGCGCTTTTCTTGGAAAAAATCCACGCCACTGCGGTGCTGGAGAAAAAACCTCCTGCGATTCCCGTGAGAAAAATTCCTTTGTCAGCGCCCAGAATTTTGATGAGCAGGTAGCCGGTAAAATTTAATCCCGATGCGAGAATAATCACGAGCATGATTTCTTTGGGATTAAATACTCCGTAAGGGTCTATTGTTTCATTCGGTAAAAAGGGAAGAATCAGCGCAACAAGCACCACGAATTTCACGATCGCATACACCTCTTCCTGCGTAATGCTGCCGGCAATGGATTTAAGTTTCAACTTCAGGGAAAGCAGGATAAGTATGATTACTGTGAGCGGCAAGCTGATTTGCAGATAACCCAATAACGTAAGAATCCCCAGCAAAAAACAGATAATCAGCGAAATTTCAGTCGTGGTGCCTACTTCTCCCTTTCGTGATGTATTGTAATAGGAAACGGCAACTACAGCCAGCAAACCGCCAAAACTCAGATACAGCATCGACATTCCGAATTTACCGGCAAGCAAAGCGGAAACAAATCCTAATAGAGCGACTAAAGTAAAAGAGCGGACACCGGCTAAGTTTCGCTGATTATCCCGAACGGAGGCATATTCGCGTTCAAGCCCGACAACAATCCCGATTCCAAGCGTAACGGCAAGCCGCAAAAAAAAATCGCGCACCGACAGGGTGACAAAATCGGTAGATATGAGGATTTCATCAAACATCTGAAGAATTACTGAGAAAGGGCTAAAAAATTATCCGCACCCTGAATGACATAGAGTCTTACGCTCACATCCATTCAGCCAAATAGCGGAAGAAACTTTCTTTCAACTCGGTAAAAATTTTGCGATACTGCTGCATCTCATCCCTCAGCGAAGTGTGGTCAGCAAAATAATGATGGTCAACTGCCACAGGATGTTCTTCAGCGTAAGCAACCAATTGCTTTTCATGCGCTTTCACTTTATGCTTGAGATCATGAATCACCTCTTTTTGGTGAATGAATTTGTTTTGAAACTGTTCCAAGCGAGTCAACACTTCCTCTTTTGTATATCGCTTAACAAGTTCATCCAAACGATGTTCGAAAATCTCCAACTCATCGTTAAAGAATTTCAACTCGTTCAGCCAAAGCTTATGCTCAAAGTGCAAGTCTTTAATGTAGATGTGTTCTGTGTGATTTACCAGCATAAGTGTTATTTTAGGATTTTTAATAACCGAACACAAAATACGCTAAACGCAGGGAATCAAAAAATGATAAAAGTCTTTCTTTCTGATGATGAAAGTCTTGGAAATTAAAGCACGATTTCCGGTTTTTGCATTGATATTGTTCACCAAAACGCACAACTAACGTCTTATTAACAGATAAAAAGGCATTTTGAAGATTGCCAAAACCGGAATGGTTCGGGTTATTTGTGCCATCGTTCTGTGAAATGTTGTTAAAAAGTGGGCGAAGAAGGCTGCAAGTGCAACGCAAGTAATTAAGAATCAGTCTTTTGAAGTAAGCGAAACCCTATCAGATAATGTGAAGAAGTTTTCGGAAATAATCCCTTAAGATTCACAATGTTTGCACGCGCTTTCCGTTAGGTAAAACACGAAAAGTCAGGCTTGAATGAACTTCTGTAGGGCTTGGCAGGTTTAATAAAATTGTTAGCGGTTAATTCAAAAGATTTGAGCTTAAAAACAAACAAAAGTTGCACGGTTCCCTCCGATTGCCTCACAAGCAACAGTCTCAGGATTAACTCAACCAAAACTATGTAGCAACATGAGAAACTTAAAAATTTCTAAACAGATTACCGATCGTTCAGGCAGGTCAATTGAAGCATACCTGCGTGAAGTCGCTATTCAACCGATGATCACTATTGAGGAAGAAGTGTATCATGCAAAACGCATTAAGCAAGGCGATATGGACTCGCTTGAGAAGCTTGTAAGAGCGAATCTCCGGTTTGCCATTTCCGTTGCCAAGCAATATCAACACCACGGGTTGCCGCTTGAAGACCTTATCAGCGAAGCAAATATCGGTTTGATAAAAGCTGCTGAAAGATTTGATGAAACACGCGGATTCAAATTCATCTCCTATGCAGTATGGTGGATTCGTCAGTCAATTCTGAAAGCGATTTCTGAAAAATCAAGAAGAATCAGACTCCCAATTAATCGCGCAAAGATTGCAAAGGAAATTGCTGATGCCGCAGTACGCATTGAACAATTCCATGAAAGAACCGCTACGGAGGAAGAAATTGGCGAAATGGTGAACCTCACTCCAAATGAAGTGCGCGAAGTACTGGATATGACACAGAAGTCGCGCTCCATTGATGCTCCCATGAGCGAAGGCGAAGAAGATTACAGCATGAAAGATTTCATGGAAGATGTGAATGTTCCTAAGCCAAACGAAAAACTCGAAAGAGAATCGTTGCTCATTGAAATTGACAACATGCTTTCTTCGCTCGGAGATAAGGATGCAGAAATTCTGAAGCTCTCTTTCGGATTAAATGGCAACTACCCGATGTCGCTTGAAGATATTGGCGTAAAATTGGACATGAGCAAAGAGCGCGTTCGTCAGCTTCGTGAGAAAGCGCTGAAGAAGCTGCGTCATTCTACAAAATCGAAGAGGTTGAAAAATTACCTCGCCTAAGAAATAAGGTTTTTAGGGTTAAGGAAGGAAAGGCAGGACTAAAATCCTGCCTTTCTCTTTTTAAAGATGGTTCAATTTTCACTAACTTGAGCCTGCAAAATCCGTAAGCACCGATATGAATTTTAAAATCCTTACTCTGATTTTTTTAGTGACTTCCTCTTTAATGCCCTTTGCTCAGGAAAGCCCGGTGCAGGGTGACGACTTATTGAAGTGTCTCGGACAAAGCCGCAACAGTGAATTAGCTGTTAAACTGAACAACTATATCGGCAACAAAGCCCCGAAGGAAGACATCTCTTTTTTGAACTACGGAAAAGGCATCCAGGTAAATATTGAGCAAAACACGATTAAAAGCATTGACTTATACAGTGATGATAATCCCTACAGCACCGAGTTCAAAAGTTTTCAAGGCAAACTTCCAATGGAAATTATCTTCAGCAACACCATCCATCAGGTGAAACAGAAAATTGGCGAAGGTTATGAAATAGCAGGCGATGTAATGAGTACCTATCAGTTAATAAAAATTTTCAAACTCAACGATGATGACGACTACCGCATGACCATTGAATTCAACACAGGGAGAATCGTGATGCTCTCCGTTTCTTATGTGGAAGGTGGCGCGGAAACAACCGAAGGTGAAGATGGAGCGCAACAATCATCCGGCACAAAATTCAGGGGGAATGATTTCTTCACAATGATGAAAAAGAATTCGTTCAACCGCGAGTTCACTCTCTTCAAGCGGATTCTTGCTCCCGCCATGCATCCGGACAAAACACGCTCGCTCTACATCAATGATGGCGTGGATGTGCGCTTCGTGAATGGAGCCATCCAAAGTATCACGCTTTATTCAGGAGGGCAGCAAAGCGACTACAAAGGGATGCCTTTTGAGCCTTACCGATTTGATTTACCCTACGGCATGCGCATGGAAAACACCAAATCGGGAATTATTAAAAAGTTGGGATCTCCTGTGAGCGACACGGGAAACATAATTTCCTATCGCGAACGAATTGCAGAAATTCAGATTGCTTTTAAAGGTGAAAAAATTGATTGGGTGCGCATCAAAGTAGCGGAAGCGCAAAAGGCACAGTAGCTAAGAATTTATCTTCTCTTCAATCTCCTTCTTCTTTTCCAACAGCAAGCCTTTCAGCGTTTCTTTACCCATTGGAATAGTGAGCGCATACGGTTTGCCATTTTCGCGAATCATCTTCATCGCTTTCTTTACATCAGTCATTTTCATTTTTTGCTTTGCAATCGTCACCACCTTTTCATTTTCCAATTTTCCGAAATCCATGTTGTTTAACACAATTCTAATTACCTGATCAGTGCTTTTTAATTCTGTATTCTCCAAAATGCCGATGGTGCGCGTAATTTCATCTACCTCCGACTCATCAATTTCACGAATGATGTCGTCAATTGAAATATAAATTCCTTCCGCCTCCAGCGCCTTTAGCGTGTGCGGCAACTCATCAATTTTTTTATTAATGTTCGCCTTCGTTTTCGCGGGAATGATCTGGATAATCCCGTTCGCCTTCGTAATTTCTTTTACAACAAGCCCGGGCAAATAATGCCATGCAGCCACAGCCCCTATCAGGAGCAACACCACCGCCACGCCAAACGCTTTTAATATTTTCGACATACTTTTCGCAAATTAAGAAAGACAATAAGATAATCGGAGTGTAATTAGCAGAAATAAAACTTGCGGTTCAAGTAATTTTCAAATTCAGTTAATGCTATAATATCGGCAGGTATCGCTTTCTCTTTTGAGTTTATAAGAGGCTTCGATGTCTCCCTATACATTGGTGAAGTCGGGGTAGTCAAATCGCTTTTTGCACTGGCACATAATGGAATAAACCAGAACGATGAGAACATTTATAAACGGCAAGGAGCGCTTTCCGTTTATAATTATCCTGCATTATGTTCCCGCTTCCTCCTATTCAATTTCCACTTCTAGATTGAGGCGTTATCCTATACCACTCCTAAAGGCTTACTGAGACTAAGCATACTTGAAATACGGTTTGCACCGGCCAAGAGCGAGCGAGTAGGTAATTGTCTGTCAGATATAAAAACAAAATTCATAATTTCACATTACTCAAAGTCTCAACGATTCCTTCTTCTATTCTCCTGTGCAATTCCTTAATTTCGGGCGCAACAAACAAACGTCATGAAAAATTTTCGCTTTCAGGCTATTCAAACCGTGTTCAGCCGCACAAAGGTGGAGGTACACCCTCCCGCCCAGCGCATCTCTGAATATTTTGGCAGCAACGTGTTTAATGATGACGCCATGCGGAAATATCTGTCGGCAGAGGCATATCAAAGCATCCGCAGTTCCATTGAGAAGGGCAGCAAAATCGAGCGCGGCATAGCCGACCAGGTGGCGGCTTCGATGCAGGCATGGGCGATTGGCAAGGGCGCAACGCACTTCACGCACTGGTTTCAGCCGCTCACGGGCGCCACTGCCGAAAAGCATGATTCATTTTTTTCGCTCACCAAAGAAGGCAGGGGCATTGAAAGTTTCAGCGGCAGTTCATTAGTGCAGCAGGAGTCTGACGCATCGAGCTTTCCGAGCGGAGGCATCCGCTCCACGTTTGAGGCGCGCGGCTATTCCGCGTGGGACCCTTCCTCGCCCGCCTTCATCATGGAAATCGGCAATGGCAAAACATTGTGCATCCCCACCATTTTCGTTTCGTTTAATGGCGAAGCGCTTGATTACAAAGCGCCCCTGCTGAAATCGTATCACTTGCTTTCTTCGGCAGCATTGGATGTGTGTTATTTTTTTGATAAACATATCACGCGCGTTTATCCAACGCTCGGCTGGGAGCAGGAATATTTTGTGGTGGATGAAGCGCTGTTTTATGCGCGCCCCGATTTATTGATGACGGGCAGAACGCTCGTTGGGCAATCGCCCGCAAAAGGGCAGCAGTTGGAAGACCATTACTTCGGCTCCATTCCCGAGCGCGTGTATGCCTTCATGCTTGATTTGGAAACGGAAGCATTGAAGCTCGGCATCCCGATTAAAACGCGGCATAACGAAGTTGCGCCAAGCCAGTTTGAATGCACTCCGATTTTTGAAGACATCAACCTTGCAGTTGACCATAACCAACTGTTCATGGATTTGCTGGACAGGATTTCGCGCAGGCACAAGTTGCGCGTGTTGCTGCATGAGAAACCTTATTCGGGTATCAACGGTTCCGGCAAGCATTGCAACTGGTCGCTCGCGACTGACACGGGAAAAAATCTACTCTCGCCCGGCAGCACTCCGCGAAAAAATTTATTGTTTCTCACCATTTTCATCAACATCATTAAAGCGGTGCATGATTATTCCGACTTATTGCGGGCTGCCATCGCCTCAGCGGGCAACGACCATCGCTTAGGCGCGAATGAAGCTCCACCGGCAATCATGTCTGTATTTATAGGAACACAACTCACGCAGGTGCTCGAAGAAATTGGCGAGCGCATCGAAAAGGGAACACTTGACGAGGAGAAAAGCGACATCCGCATGGAAATTCACAAGATGATTCCCGATCTGATGAAAGACAACACCGACCGCAACCGCACATCACCGTTTGCGTTCACGGGAAATAAATTTGAACTCCGCGCAGTGGGTTCGTCTGCAAATTGCTCGCTGCCGATGACGATACTGAATACCATTGTCGGCAACCAGTTGAAGTTGTTTAAAGAAGAAGTGGATTCCATCCGAGAAGGAACAGAGGAGAAGAAAGATGCGGCAGTGCTGCGCGTGTTGAAGCGCTACATTGATGAGTCGCGCAAAATTTTGTTTGAAGGCGACAACTACAGCAAGGAGTGGGAAAAAGAAGCAGCGAAGCGCGGGCTATCCAACATCAAAACAACGCCCGAAGCGCTTGACAACCTGATTTCAAAAAATTACCGCCCGGTGTTCACTTCAAATCAAATTTTCTCGGTGAAAGAATTGGATGCGCGGCATGAAATCCTGCTGGAGAATTATATTCAGCGCATTCAAATTGAAGCGCGCGCACTCAGTGAAATTGCAATTAACCAAATCATTCCTGCCGCTGTCGGTTATCAATCGAAACTTGCCGAGAATTTTAAAACGATGAAAGACATCGGCATGGAAAAGGAAGCGGCTACACAAAAAGAATTGCTCAAGAAAATTTCAGCGCACATCAACTCCATTAAAGAAGAAACGGATAAGATGACGGAGGAAAGCGCAAAAATCACGAAGGCTGCTGTTCGTGAAAAAGCAGGCGCCTATTGCAACAACATCAAACCGCGCTTCGACAAAATCCGCGAGCATATTGACCAGTTGGAAATGCTTGTGGAAGACTCACATTGGACATTGCCTAAGTATAGGGAATTGCTATTTATCAGATGAATTCGGAACTAAAGTTTTTCGAGTAATATTGTTGTCGCAAGTATGAAAATCTTAGTAATTGAAGACGAACCAAAAGTTGCAGAATTCATTCGGAAAGGACTGAGCGAAAGCGGTTATGAAACCGATGTTGCTTACGATGGTGAAATGGGGAAAAGGCAGGCATTGAAAAATGATTACGACCTTGTTATACTGGATGTGATAATACCGCATACCAATGGATTAGAGCTTTGCAGGCAAATTCGCGAAACGAAACAAAATCTTCCTGTGCTGATGCTTACTGCGCTGGGAACTACTGAAGACAAAGTAGCGGGCTTTGATGCCGGAGCAGATGATTATTTAGTAAAACCTTTTGAATTCCGCGAATTGCTTGCAAGGATTAAAGCGCTCACCAAGCGTGCAGCATCTGGCGCAATAGAAACATCTAATAAACTTAAAGTTGCCGATCTGGAATTAGACCTTCATAAAAAAATTGCAATCAGGGGCGGACAAAAAATTGAGCTTACCGCAAAAGAGTTTGCGTTGCTGGAATTTTTTATGCGAAACAGCGGGCGTGTGCTTTCAAGAAACCTTATTACCGAAAAAGTTTGGGACATCAATTTCGACACAAATACCAACGTGGTAGATGTATATGTAAATATTTTGCGAAAAAAAATTGACAAAGCATTTGACACGAAGCTCATTCATACCAAGGTGGGCATGGGGTACATCTTTGAAGCCCAGTAGCAATGAACATCCGGGCAAAACTCACGCTCCGATTTCTCTTTATCGTATCTCTGATACTCCTGCTTTCCTCTCTTGCCATTTTCGGATTTTCTTCAGATTACCGCAGGGATATTTTTTACACCCGTCTGCTGGAAAAAGGAAAAAATATTGCCCGCTTATTGTTTGAAGTAAATGAGATAGATATTTTCCTGTTGAAAAAAATAGAAAAGGAAAATCCAACCAGCCTTCCAAACGAACGAGTCACTGTGTACAATGAAGAGAATGAAATCATTTTCACTACCGACACAGCAAATGTGCTCATGGCATCCTCCAGTATGCTTGACAGTATCCGTGCTGTGCAGGAAAAACGCTACATCTCCGGAAAACATGAGGTTGTCGGGTTTTCACTCGAACGCGACAATAGTAAATATGTCATCCTCGCTGGCGCGATTGATATTTTTGGATTTAAACGGCTGCAAAATCTCCGCACCATTCTTTTAGTCGTGAATGGAGTCAGCATTATCCTCGTTTTTATTTCAGGATGGCTCTTTTCCGGACAGGCGCTCTCCCCTATCAAAAGGGTTATCAAACAGGTGGATGAAATAAGTATCAACAAACTGAATCTCCGCGTTGATGAAGGAAACGGAACAGATGAAATAGCCTTGCTCGCAAAAACATTTAACCAGATGTTGGAACGCTTAGAGCAAGCCTTCAAAATACAGAAAAATTTTATTGCCAACGCTTCGCATGAATTAAGAACTCCCCTCACCGCCATCACCGGTCAACTCGAAGTGAACCTGATGAAGAATCGCACTGAAGAAGAATATAAGGAGGCACTGCAATCGGTTCTTGACGACATGAAAAATCTCAATTCAATTTCCAACCGGTTGCTTCTGCTTGCGCAAACGAGTTCCGAAATCGGAAAATTGAATTTTGCCCCTGTAAGAATTGATGAAATTCTTTGGCAAACGCAATCGGAATTAATGAAACACAATGAAGCGTACAAAATTCATATTGACCTGAGCAACAACCTGACCGATGACTCCATGCTCACAACTACCGGCAATGCGCAATTATTAATCACCGCCTTCATCAATCTTGCAGAAAACGGATGTAAATATTCATCTGATAATCAGGTTTGGATTAATCTTCAAAACGATAGTTCAAAAAAAATAAGGGTTCAATTTATTGACAAAGGTATCGGCATTGAAAAAGCTGATTTAAAGCAAATTTTTGAGCCGTTTTACCGAGGCTCAAACGCGCTCTCTTACAAAGGACATGGCATCGGACTTTCGCTCGTTGAAAGGATTATTAATCTGCATAGCGGAAGAATTCATGTAGAATCTTCTCCATCTAAAAAAACAATATTTACTGTTTCGCTGCCCACTCTTTCCTGACTTTTAATTGCCTTTTAACTTTCTCTTTATCATATCGTTAAAGTTCACGCGTACCTTATTATTGAATACAGTTTTAGGGTATCTGTATGATGCAGAAGCGGGTGGGAGATTGATAATCTGATTATCGTCTCCCGCACGTCTTTTCATGAGCATCTTTTAACGTAATTCTATTTTTCGCGCAGTCCCAATGTGATAATTTAGCAACCACATTTTAAACAAGCATTGAAACTTCTCGGCATTATCCCTTCACGCTATAATTCCTCGCGCTTTCCCGGCAAGCCCTTGGTGACAATTGACGGAAAAAGCATGGTGAGGCGCGTTTATATTCAGGCGCTGAAATCTCAATTATTAGATAAAGTGATTATCGCCACTGATGACGAACGAATTTTTAAGCACGTTGAAAATTTTGGCGGTGAAGTTGTGATGACCTCCGGTCATCTTGAAACCTGCACAGCCCGTTGCGCGGAAGCTGTAAGAATATTTGGCGGGAATTATGACGGAATAATAAATATCCCGGGCGATACCCCTTTTATTCAACCTGCACAAATTGATTCAGTGGCAACTTGCATTGAAGAAGGAGCTGACATTGCTACGCTCATCAGGCGCATTGATAACAAAAAAGATTATGACGGCAGCGTAACTGTGAAAGTGATTGTAAATCAAAAATCGGAAGCATTGTATTTTAGCCGCTCGCCTGTTCCTTACGTACGCAAAGGAATCACGATGCCACTCCTGCGCGAAAAAAAATTCTTTAAACAAACCGACCTCTACGGATATAAAGCATCCGTTCTTCAGGCGCTTGCGAAACTTACTATCTCGCCACTTGAGGAGTTGGAATCTATTGAACAACTGAGGTGGTTAGACGCGGGATACCGAATTAAAGTAAAGGAAACACTTTTTGAAACAATCGGTGTTGACTCAATGGAAGACCTTGAAAAGGTGAAAGGCATGCGTGTGTAGTTTCTATCCCAGAGCAATTTTGTAAGTCGCCAACACACGCTTCCGCGCAAATTCATGTTCGATAATCGGCTGCGGATAATCGAATGAATCCAATTCAGGAACCCACTGTTTAATGTATTTCAATTCAGGGTCAAATTTTTGCGTTTGCAAATAAGGATTGAACACGCGGAAGTAAGGCGCGGCATCACACCCGCTTCCTGCTGCCCACTGCCAGCCGCCATTGTTAGATGCAAGTTCAAAATCTAAAAGTTTCTCGGCAAAATACGCTTCGCCCCAGCGCCAGTCAATCAGCAAATGTTTGGTGAGAAAACTTGCGACAATCATGCGCACGCGATTGTGCATGTAGCCGGTTTCATTTAGTTCACGCATTCCTGCATCCACAATCGGATAACCAGTTTTTCCCTCACACCATTTTTGAAAATGTGCCTCATTGTTATCCCAAATGATGCGGTCATATTGACGCTTAAAGGATTGCTCTACATTAGGAAAATGCCAGAGAATCATTTGATAAAACTCCCGCCAAATCAACTCATTGAAATATTTCTCACTCAATGCCTGCGCCTGTCTTGCAAGTTCGCGGATGCTGATAGTGCCAAAACGCAGATGAACACTCAGCTTGGAAGTTCCTTCAATGCCGGGATAATCACGGGTGTTGCCGTAGTTTTTAATCAATTCATCACGAACCTTTTTCGGTGGAAAAAGCCCCCTTCCTGCCTCCCCCGAATGGGGTGGAGTTAAAGCTGTTTGATCAAAACCAATACTTGATAAAGAAGGAAATTCAAATGCATCCGTTTTTAAAAAATTGCTGAAATGCTTTTCTGTCGGATACGATTTCAGATAAAAATCATTCAGCAAACTTTTCCAGCGTTTGCTGTAAGGCGTATAAACCAAGTAAGGCGTTCCGTCATCTTTCAATACTTCTCCTTTTTCAAAAATCACCTGGTCTTTAAAAGTGTGAAAAGAAATCCCGTTTGATTTCAGGAAATCTTGCACTTGAGCATCGCGCTGTTTCGCGTAAGGTTCATAATCATGATTCGTAAAAACTGCTTTGATTTCAAACTCTTCCGTCAATTGTTTCCACGCTTCCAGCGGAGTTCCAAATTTTACAAGCAGCGAACTTCCCAGTTTGGCGAGTTGGGCTTGAATTTCGGAAAGACTCTTCTGAATAAATTCCACCCTGCGGTCGCGCTTGTCTTCAAGCTGCTCAAGAATAATCTTGTCGAAAATAAAAATGGGGAGAACCGGATTACCGCTTTTCAGCGAATTATAAAGCCCGGCATTGTCATGCAGTCGCAAATCGCGCCTGAACCAAAAAATGTTTACGGGAATTTTCATGCAACCTAAAACAAATGAAAACAGAAATTGTTGCCGAAACTATAAATCCAAAGATGACAGTTTCTGTATATCCTTTTTCGCTCCGAACACGACTAATACATCACCCTGTTTAATAACCGTTTCCGCGCTCACCACGCCCAACACGCCCCGTTTTTCAACGCTCATTCCAAGCAAATTCTTTTTATTCTCTTTCCTGATTATCGTGACTACGTTCAGTCGGAATGCCTCTTTAATATTGGAAGAAAGAATGCTTTTCTCTGCAAATTCATCAGGTGCAATCACCTCCGCGATGGAATAATCTTCCGGAAGGTCAAAGGCGTTGATGATATTCTTCAGCGTAAGCCTGCGCGCAAGCGTTTCTGCGGAATCGCGCTCGGGGTTAATGATTTCCTCCACACCGATGGATTCAAGCACCGTGCGATGCAAAGGAGATATTGCGCGGCTGATAATGCGCTTTACTTTCATTTGCCGGAGCAGCGCAGCCGTCATCAGCGAGTCGCCTTCGTTTTCACCGATGCATACCACCGCAACATCCACATCTTTCATCGGCAGCGTGTTTACGGAATGAGAAACGGTGGTATCGAAGCACACCACATATGTAAGTTGCTCCTTTAATTCTTCTATTTTATCCATGCGGTTGTCCACGCCAATCACTTCATGACCAAGTTGCACAAGCGACAGCGCGAGATTCGAGCCGAAATTTCCAAGACCGAAAACTGCAAATTTCATAGTGTGAATTTATTAGTTCATTGAAATGAATTCCTTCGGGTATGCATAATCCTGCTCTGTTACCTGCCGCAACATGCCGATGAGCAGAGTGAGCGCCCCTACCCTGCCGATGAACATGGTGAAGATAATTACATATTTGCTTGCCATTGACAAATCAGACGTGATGCCCATGCTCAACCCCACTGTGCTATATGCGGAAACACTTTCGAAAACAAGTTTTACAAAATCTTTCTCAGGCTCAAACAGTGCAAGCAAAAATACAGACGCGCCAATCACAACGATGGATAACGTGATGATGGTGAAGGCGCGCCTTACGCTGTGATTTGAAATTTCGCGGTGATAAATTTCAATCCTGTTTTTCCCGCGCGCAGTGGAAATGGCGTTCAGCACAGCAATCGCAAAAGCGCTGGTTTTAATGCCTCCTCCCGTTGAACCGGGCGATGCGCCAATCCACATCAGCAAAATACAAAACAAAACAGATGCAAGCGTGAGGTCGGCATAATTGAACGTATTGAATCCTGCGGTGCGCGGAGTTACGGAAGCAAAAAATGTAGTAACCGCTTTTCCGAAAAAAGTCGGGTGTGCTGCAAGCGCGTTATTGATTTCAAAAATAAAAAATGTAACCGCTCCAAATACAATTAATAAAATTGTAGTCAACACCACCAGCTTTGAATTGACATTAATAAGCCGGGGTTTTATAATGAAAGGTTTTCCGAGAAAAATTTTCCTGAAACTATTCACGATAAAATGCTTCACAGACGCACTGAAATTAAACGCAATGGAAAATCCAATCCCGCCAAGAATCAGTAAAAATGCTGCGATGAGTTGCAGCGGATAATTAAAGCGGTAGCCTTCCTCATAAAAATTATTTGTGAGTGTGGAAAAGCCCGCATTGCAAAAAGCCGAAACAGCATGAAATAGGGAGAAGAAAAATCTTTCCTCAAAACCCGCGAGTGGTGCGCTTTCCATGAATAGATAAATTCCCACAGCGCCAATCAGTTCAATGCTCAACGTAAATGAAACCACCACCATGAGAAAATTTCTCACTTCGCCCAAATCAAGTGAATTCAGATAGTCGCGCATCGCAAGCGATTCATGCACCGAACTTTTCCCCTTGAAAAACAAGCCGAAAAATCCGGTAAGCGTCATAATGCCCAGTCCGCCCAATTGAATCAGGAGTAAAATAAAAATCTGTCCAAGTTGCGTGAAATCTTTGCCGGTGTCAAGCGTCACCAATCCCGTGACGCACACCGCGCTGGCTGAAGTGAATAGCGCATCTGTAAACGAAATGCCCTGAACAGTCGCTTTTGGCAATAGCAGTAACAGCGTTCCAAGTGCAATCATGGACAGGAAACTTCCAGCCACAATCAGCGATGGGCTGAATTTGATGTCGTTGAGTTTTGAGGTGATTTTACTGAACTCAATAAAAAAGAAGCCAAGTATTGAAATGTAAACAGCGAGTATATGTCCACCGGCAACCTGCGCAAAAGTGGAATCATTACCGTGCAGCAGTTGCCACCGCGCATATAGCAACACCGACATGAACGCGGCAAGCAGCATTTCCGCCTTGCGCACTTTTTGCCGCAATACAATCCCGTCAATCACGATGTCAATCAGGATGCTTGCATAAATCAGGATGAGCCAGATTCGGTTCGCCTTGAGCAAGGGCGCAGAGAAGTCGCCAACATGAAATCCGATTTGATAAATCAATGTGAGCAACGAGCCCAACGCAATAAGCACGCGCAGGTTGTCAACCCAAAGGGAAAAGGTTTTTAATTTTTTTTTCAAGGAAGGTCAAAAGTCCGAAAAAAAATCCGCTGCAAAGCACAGGTGTTATGCAAGCCACTTTGTTATTTGCTCCACCCCCTTTATCACGTTGGCGCAAGCGTTTGAAGTAAAATCATCCGGCAAGGGTTGGTGCAGCGGAATCGTTTCGCTTGCGGAGAATGCTTTCGCTCCGTCAAAATCAACATACGCCAGACGCGCAGTCAATTCATGTTTGTTGCGATTGAAGGCAGCGCCCGGTAAAATGGCTACGCCCGTATCCTCCAGCAGGCGGTGGCACAATTGCTCGCACGTGTGGATATTTTTCTTTTTTAAACTTTCTTCGAGCGGAGAAAAATCAAGGAATAAATAAAACGCGCCATCCGGCTCATGCACTTTTACGCCTGCATCGCGCAGTTGCACCGCGCATTCATTTCCAAGCCTTGCGAGGATGCGCCTTGCATGACACAGATACTCTTCAATGGCAGCGCCTCCGATAAATGCCTGCACCGCTGCATACTGAATGGGCGCACTCACGGAAGTGTAAGTTTCACTTGCTACGATTGCCATTGCGTTCAACAGCCATTTCAGTTTTTCGGGAAAAGAAAATGTGCCGAGCCGCCATCCGCCCGCTCCGCACCATTTGGATAGCCCTGAGCTGATAATCGTTCCTTCCGGATAATAGCGCGCAATGGAAACATGATTCCCTTTGTGATGCAACTGCCCGTAAATCTCATCCGACAAGATATAAATATGGTTGCGCCTTGCCACTTCCGCAATAGCGGTGAGTTGCGCTTCGGAATACGTCATGCCATCAGGGTTTCCGGGATAGTTCAGAATCAACAGGGTTGGCTCCGTATTGCCGTTACATGCCGCTTCCAGCTTTTCCGGAGTAATTACCCATTTTTCATCGAATGAGGAATGGATGAACCGGATTTTTTTGCCGAGAATTTTCGCCTGCGGATGATACGTCACCCAACTGGGACAAAGAATCATGACTTCGCCATTGAAAGCTAATTGCAGCAGGAACAGCAACTCCTTCGAGCCGGGACCAATCAGCACGTTGTCGGGAGAAATGTCAACGAGGTCTTTCTTGCGGTGAAATTCCGCCACTGCTTCGCGCAAGGCAGGCAAGCCTTTCACAGGCAGGTAATCTTTTTGCGGAGCATGCAGCCGCAGCGATTCCACGATAGGCGTAGGAACAGGAAACGGTGATTGTCCCAAACCGAATTTGTAAACCTTTTTTCCCGCCTTGATGAGCTGATTGCATTTTTCATTGATGGATAATGTCTGTGAAACAGCAAGATGCTTCAGGTTGGGGTTGATATAGTTTGAAGGATTGAAAGATTCGGAAGAAGGTGTTTCGATAATTTGTTTTTCCATCATTCAAAATTTTGCGCTTCGCTGGTATGAATTTCTTCTCTGAACATCTGCTCCAACTCTTCTTCAAAAAAGAATTTTTTTGCAAATGCCGGTTTCAGTTCATCAATCCAAATTGCTTTGTCATCATACTCCGCAAAAAACGGACGCGCCACCCAGTCAGGATTTCTGCCTTGCAACATGCGCATCGCGATTACGCGCTTGCCATTGATTTCGGTAACTCCGAGTACTTGTATTTTGCCGGGCGTTGCCGACATGCTCGGTCCGCGCACGGTGCGGCAGACACCGCTCACCTTTTGATACGCATGGCGAAAAATATCCCACGCCTCCACAAGCGGCACGGAAAAATAATGTTGCGCACCTGTGTCACGCGCCAAAAACATATAATAAGGAATGCAATTCAGGTTCACTTGCTGCCGCCACATCGCAGCCCACACCTCTGCTGAATCATTGATGTGGCGCATCACGGGCGACTGCGTTCTGATTTGCGCTCCTGTTGCGCGAATCCTGCGAATCGCCTCTTTCACTTCATCGGTTGAAAGCTCAACAGGGTGATTGAAGTGCGCCATAATTGCAAGATTTTTTCCTGCTTTCACAATTTTTTCAAACAGCCGCAGCAAATCATCCGCGTCATCATCGGTGAGAAAACGGTTTGGCCAATACGAAAGCGCTTTCGTGCCGATGCGGATGGTTTGCAGGTTTTCGATTTCTTCATTCAACAGCGACTCAATATAGCCGGAGAGAATTTTTGATTTCATAATGAGCGGGTCGCCTCCGGTGAACAGCACATCCGTTACTTCCGTATGCTGTTTCACATACTTCACAAGCAGTTCCGCTTCGCGCATTGCAAACTTCATTTCGTTCATCCCGACAAACTGTGGCCAGCGAAAGCAAAACGTGCAGTACGCATGGCATGTCTGCCCTTGACTTGGAAAAAACAACACGGTCTGTTTGTATTTGTGTTGCATGCCCGTCAGCTTTACGCCATCAATTTCGGGCACATTGTGTTCCAGTTGTCCGTCAGGGTGTGGGTTCAACTGCATCCTGATTTCATTCGCCTTTGCCTTTACCGCATCTTTGGTCGCTCCGCTTGAAAGCAGGGCTGACATTTCAAGGAAATGTTTTTCCTCCAGCATCTCCCGCTGCGGAAAGGTGAGAATGAACATCGGGTCATTGGGAATGTTATCCCAATCAATCAACCTGTCAATCACATAATTATTGGTCTTAAATGGAAGCACGCTGCCCACCACGTCAATCGCGTGCTTCATCTCCGCGCTCAACTTCTCAGCCTGCGGAATCTCGCGGAAGTTGTGCAGCGCGTAGGATTTGTACACGCCTGCCTTTGTATTGGATGTAATTTGAGTTAAAGGCATCCAGCCGGTTTTTCATATTGATATTTTGACAGCATTCAAGATAGGAAAAAATACAGGAAACACGTACAAGTTTTTTGAATGATCTGTTTCACTTCGACACCCCATGCAAATTTGAAGTGACTATCTTAGTTATCATGAACCAACTTGAAACCTACAACGAACTTGTTTACACCAAATTCATTCTTTACAAAAGTTTATTCTCCAACCTGCCGTATGAAGACATCCAGGAAATCGCAACGTATCTGCCGGTGTTCAGCAGCCTGTGCGAGAATGGATTGAAGACGGGGAAAAGTCCTGCGGAAATCACTGCGGATTTTTTCAGGGAATATCCCGCCAGCCGAACAAAGGCATCCAAAGACGGTTTGTTCTTCAAGTTCATTCAATTCATCGAACGGCAAGTGGTGTTGTTTGATGCGCTGGAAGACGCATCATACGCAGAGTTTCATCCCGAAAACGGTGGGGGCACTTTGTCGGAATTGTTTACGCTTGCCACATCGCAGCAAAAAAAGAAAGAGCTTGCGCGCGCGCTGGATGACTTCCGCCTGCGCCTCGTTCTCACCGCGCACCCCACGCAATTTTACACCAGTCAGGCGCTTGCCATTATCACCGACCTCACGGAACTCTTTAAGGTAAATGACATTCCGAAAATCAACCGCCTGCTGCTACAACTTTCCAAAACGCCATTTTTCAAAAAAGACAAGCCCACTCCGTTTCAGGAAGCGGAAAGACTGACGTGGTATCTGAGCAATATTTTTTATCCTGCAATTCCGAAGGTGTATTGCAAGATTGCAGCATTCATGCAATCACAAAACATTTCCACTAAACATTTGCAACCCGTTCAAATCGGCTTTTGGCCCGGAGGCGACCGTGACGGCAATCCCTACGTCACGCATCACACCACGCTGAAAACCGCTGTGCTGCTGCGCGAATCAATCTTGAAAAGCTACAGGCAGGATGTGAAAAAACTCAGGCGGCAGCTTACTTTCCGCAAGGTGGATGAGTTGATTGAATCCGTGCATGAAAAACTTCTTGCAACCATTTCTCCCCAGCCGGAAACAAAACAATACGCAAATCAACATGAATTGCAGGGCGACCTTGAGCAAATCAGGCAGATACTCATCAGCGAACACGAAGGAATCTATGCGGAGGAAGTGGAATTGCTGCTGCTGAAAATCCGGATCTTCGGATTTCATTTTGTGAGCATGGACGTGCGGCAGAACAGCAGCGCACATGAACAAGCGGTGCTGGAAATTTTGGGAAGCAAAGGCGCACGCTATGCCGCTTCAGGCGTTGCCGGACGATTGAATATTTTGCAGAAATCTATTTTTCCCACGAACCCATCATTTTCTGAAGCGACAACGGAAGCGCTGGAAACCATCCGCAGCATCCGGCAGATTCAGCAGCACAACGGAGAGGAAGCCGTGCATCGCTATATCATCAGCAATTGCAGCGACCTTTCGGATATTGCGGAAACGCTCTTCCTCTTTCGCGCAGCGGGATGGGAAGCTCCGCTGCCAGTTGACATCGTGCCGCTCTTTGAAACGATTGACGACCTGAGCAATGCAGCCGGCACCATGCACCGATTATATGCAGACAGCGCTTACCGGCAGCATCTACAAAGGAGAAAAAACCGTCAGGTCATCATGCTCGGATTTTCTGACGGCACCAAAGATGGCGGCTACCTCACTGCCAACTGGGGCATTTACAAAGCGAAAAAAGAATTAACAAAAGTTTCTAAAGATGCCGGTATTGACGCGGTGTTTTTTGACGGCAGAGGCGGTCCCGCAGCGCGCGGAGGCGGCAAGGCGCATCTCTTTTATGCGTCAATGGACAACTCCATCGCGCTCGATGAAATTCAGTTGACCATTCAGGGACAAACCATCAGCGCCAATTACGGCATCACGGAGTCAGCCGTGTTTAACATGGAGCAGTTGCTGCATGGAGGCTTGGCGGGAAAGCTGCTTTTTTCGGAGCGCAACAAGTTGAAGAAAAAAGAATACGAATTGCTGGAGCGGATTTCAGCATTCAGCTATGCAGCCTACCGGCAACTCAAGGAGGATAAATTATTTCTCCCCTACCTCGAAGAATTCAGCCCCATCAAATATCTCGGCAGCGCAAACATCACCAGCCGCCCTGCTTCAAGAAAAAGCGGCAGGCTCCGTTATGAAGATTTACGCGCTATCACCTTTGTGGGCGCGTGGTATCAGATGAAACAAAACGTGCCGGGATTTTACGGCATGGGAACCGCTTTGAAAAAAATGCAGGAAGAAGGCGATTTAAAAAAAGTACAGGAGCTTTACCGGCATTCTCTTTTCTTCAAAGCGCTGATAGATAATTGCATGATGGCGCTGTGCAAAACCAATTTTTCGCTCACTGAATTTATGCGTAAGGATGCGCAATACGGCAGGCTTTGGAGGCGCATCAGCAACGAGTATGAAACATGCGTGAGTCTGCTGAAACAAGTCACCGGCATGAGCGAACTGATGGAGAATGATGCCATCAGCAAAAAATCTATTTCTATCCGCGAGAACCTTGTCATTCCGCTTTCCGTCATTCAGCAATATGCGCTCAGCAAACTGAGAAACAACCGCACTTCGAAAAACGACAGAGCGGTTTACGAAAAGATGATTATCCGCACACTTTACGGAATGACGAATGCCGGGAGGAATTCGGTGTAACAGAGAAATACTCAACTACGAAAAAGGCTATGATTCCGCTTCCTGCTTGGTTTTTTGCGTAAACAGCAACCCCACCGTCATAATCATGCTTGTGCCGAAAATAACGATAAACAACAGCCCCTCGCTTACTTCTGCTATCCGCAAGTTTCCTGGGATGCTTAAAAACAAAAGGATGCTGATCAGCCCGCGGGGACTCATGAAAACTTCCGGCAGCAAGTCTGTTTTAAGTATTGGAGCAATCAACGCCATCCTGATTACATAAATAGAAAGAAGCAATATCATGCCTGACTCGATTACATCGCTGTTCTCCAGCATGTGCGTGTCCATCACGAATCCGAATATCACAAAGAAAAAGGTTCTGATGAGAAAAGCGCTTTCGGCAGAAATCTGAAACATCTGCTGGAAGTCGGCTTTGAAATTGGGATAGATAAAGCGTGTTCTGAACCAGCGGAAATTGATTTGCTCCGCGTTAGATAGGAACAAGCCAAACGCCAGCACGTTGATAAGCGAGGAAAGATGAAAATGTTTTCCGATGGCATAAATGAGAACAAGGATGGCAAGGATGAGAAAAAACTTGATGTGATGCGCGATTTTTCCAAGCAGGTAGAGCAGCAGCAGGCACGATACCACGGAGATGACAAGCACAAGCGAAATCTCCAGTCCCAGTTTCTTCAGCGAGGAAGCGGTTAAATCGGAATTCAGCAAAGCGAAGTTGAAAAGGATGATTCCAAGAATATCGGAGAAGGACGATTCATAGACCACAAATTCCCTTTTCTCTTTTTGAATATTCGCTGCCGAAGGAATGGCAACCGCAGAACTGATAATGCTGAATGGTATCGCGTTGATGAAGCAGAGGTAAAACGGCTGCTTCGAGAAAAAATGAATGATATAGGCTATCCCGAATGCAGAAGCAAACAAGATAATCAAGGCAGCCAAAAATGCCTTGCGAATCAGTTTGTTCTTCGATTTGTCATACACAAGTTCCAGTGCGCCTTCAAACACAATCAGAATAAGCCCAACCGTGCCGAGCGCAGGCAGTATTTGAAAAAAGTCAAACGTGTGGAAGTTGAAATAATCTGCTGCATACCGCAAGCCGATACCCGAAAGCATCAGCATCAGCACCGAAGGAATTTTAGTGCGCTTGGCGAACAGGTCAAACAGATACGAAAAAATCACCAGCAGGCAGAGCAAAATCAGGGCGGTATTGGTCATGTGCGGAGTATATGAATCAAGCGGTTTTTGTGCGCGCAAAATAATATTTCCGTGAACGCATTTTGGAGGTAAGTTTCAGATTTCTAAAAGCTGCCTCTTTGTTAAATCAGAAGGTTAAAGAAAATACATGTTACCTCCCTCTCCACCGTTTCACCAACTTCTCCATCTCCACCGCATGAAACACCACGCTTGACACTGCGAGGCAAAGCAGCAACTCAAACAGCGTTAAAGGCTGCGTGGAAAATATTTCATGAAATACCGGAACGTAAATCAGTGCGAGTTGCAGGGCGAACGTCAGCAACACCGCTCCGATTAAAGGCTTGTTGGAAAAAATTCCCTGCCTGAATAAATAAGCATGTTCGCTGCGGATTGCCAGCGCATGCCCCATTTGGCTGAAACAGAGCACAGTGAACACCATCGTCTGCCACTTCGAGTTCTCTACATGAATTGCCCATGCTTGCAAACCAAGGCACACTGCGCCCATCAGCAATCCTACCCACAGAATGTGCCAGCCCAAACCATGCGCGAAGATACTTTCGCCTGTTTGGCGGGGTGGACGCTGCATTACGTTTTTCTCCGCTTGTTCATTTGCAAGCGCAAGCCCGGGCAAGCCATCCGTTACAAGATTTATCCATAAGATATGTATCGGCAGCAGCGGAATCGGCAAGCCCACGAGCGGTGCAAGAAAAATGGTCCAAATTTCACCGCTGTTGCTCGTCATTGTGTATTTAATGAACTTGCGGATGTTCTCAAAAATTCTGCGCCCTTCCTTCACCGCTTTCACAATCGTTGCGAAGTTGTCATCGAGCAAAATCATGTGCGCAGCTTCCTTTGAAACATCAGTGCCGGTGATGCCCATCGCTATTCCTATGTTAGCACTTTTCAGCGCGGGCGCATCATTCACACCATCGCCCGTCATCGCGACAAACTGCTGTTTCTTTTGCAGCGTTTTTACGATTTGCAATTTCTGGTCGGGCGATACACGCGCATAAACTCTGATGCGCAGAATTTCATCTTCCAAATCTTCCTGCGACATTTTGCTCAACTCAATGCCGGTAACAATTTTGTCGGAAGGATGGCGCAGGATGCCGATTTCTTTAGCGATGGCTTTTGCAGTCAGCGGATGATCGCCTGTAATCATCACGGGGATTATGCCCGCAGTGATACATTCAGCCACTGCTTGTTTTGCCTCTTCGCGTGGCGGGTCAATCATTCCAGCCAAGCCGCAGAACTGCTGTTTGCATTCTAAAAATTCATGCGTTGAATCTTCAGGAAGCTGCTGAATGATTTTATAGGAATACGCAAGCACGCGCTGCCCTTCGCTTGCCAGTTGCTCTGCATCTGCGCTTGCTTCAGGCACATTTTTATTTTCGCAAATACCCAGCACGGATTCAAGCGCGCCTTTTGTGATGACTATAAATTCATTTTTAAACCGATGAACTGTTGTCATCATTTTACGGTCGGCATCAAAAGGCAACTCATACACGCGTTCAAATTCCTTTTCCCATGTTTTGCTGAAATCCGTTTGCTGCGTTGCGTATTCAACCAACGCAACTTCAGTTGAGTCACCGATTAGTTTTCCATTTTCATTTTGCCTTGTATCCTGATTGGCGCTCATGCAAAGCAAGAGAAACTGCTGCGGGGTGAATGCGTCAGGTTGTTGCTGTTGCGCGTTGACCCAGCTATTTTTTACGGTCATCTTGTTTTGCGTGAGCGTGCCGGTTTTGTCGCTGCAGATGTAAGTCACGGAGCCAAGCGTTTCTACCGCAGGAAGTTTTCTGATGAGCGCATTTTTCTTCACCAATACTTTCGCGCCCAACGCAAGCGCGATTGTCACCACGGCAGGCAACGCTTCAGGAATGGCGGCAACCGCAACGGAAATTGCGGTGAGCAGCATTTTCACAGGGTCTTCGCCACGCAACACTCCGACAACATACAGCAGGATGCAGATGCCAACCACAGCAATAGATAATTTTTTTCCAAAATCAGCAAGACGCTTTTGCAAAGGAGTGGTGCTCTCCCCCTCCTGCAACAACTTCGCGATGGAGCCGATTTCCGTTTTCATGCCTGTTGCCACCACCACGCCAACGCCCCTGCCGTAAGATGCGAGTGTGCCTTTGTATGCCATGTTCACACGGTCGCCCAGCGAAGTGTTTTCATCTTTCAGTTTATGCACGGATTTTTCAACGGGATATGATTCGCCCGTGAGTGATGCTTCTTCGATTTTCAAGGCGTGGCTTTCAATCAACCGAATGTCGGCAGGTAGCATGTCACCCGCTTCGAGCAACACCACATCGCCCGGGACAAGCAGCGCTGCCGGAATCTGAGCGATTTTATTTTCGCGCTTCACCTTCGCAAACGAAGCAGCCATTTTTTTCAGCGCCTCCATCGCCTTCTCCGCGCGGTATTCCTGAATGAAACCTGCAACTGCATTTAACACAACGATGACCATGATTACCGCAGAATCTTTCAGGCCCCCAATGATTCCGGAAATAACCGCAGCAGCAAGCAGAATCAAAATCATTACGTCCTTGAACTGATAGAGGAAAATCATCCAGGGAGATTTTTTCTTTTTCTCCTGTAGCAAATTTTGTCCGTGCTTTTGCAGCAGTTCTTCCGCCTCAATATTGTTCAGCCCGCTCAGTCTGCTGCCGAGCAACTCAAGGGTTTCTTCACTATTGAGGAGATGCCAATTCATGTGATACTAAAATACGAAAAAACGGTTTTATGCAATGACCCGCGCTACCGCACACGTACTTCAATCGCAGGCGCTTCGACCAAATGGAAAGTAGCGGAAGCGAATTTCACTTTTCCACCAGAGGCTTCAATGTCTTTTTAAATTTTGTGGAATAAACTATTTTTTGTGCTTCGCCTTTTTTTGAAATCAATGGTGTAGCGCAGTATGAATTTTACCCAGTTCTCAGTAGTAATTATAGTGACCATTGGCTCGGTGGAAGCATCTTCAATCATGTATTTGTTCACCCTATTTTTCCAGCTATCATGAGCCGGTTCGGTTAAGGAACCAACTGTTTCTTTCGCTGCGTTGCGCAATATTTGTTCCGCCATCATGGAATCGCTTCCATACTGCACCGGAATTTTTATTTCATCCCACAGAAAAGGAAAATCTGCTGAGTAGTTAAACACGGGTTCTTTGAAAACAAAACTATTGGCAACGTGCACGCTTCTGCCGTTGTACAAATCCGCATCCACCCATTGTCCCATTTCCATCAAAGTGGTTCTTAATACGCCAATGTCAATCACATCGCCTTTTATTCCACCCAGTTGAATCCTGTCGCCCGTGCGGTAAAATCCGCCAAACATAATGGCAAGCCAGCCGGCAATACTTGCGATTACTTCCTGCAATGCAAATGCGATACCCGAGCCTGCAACGCCCAGCGCAACAGTAAGCCCGCCTAATTTATCGCTATAAATAACCGGAATAAACATGATAGTGAAAAAATAGCCGATGAAGTTGACAAACTTTTTTGCACGATAGCGATTATCCGAATCTTTTACTCTTTGCGTAACTCCCTGTTAAATCAATTTGATAATGCCCCAGATAATTACAACGCCAATAAAAACAGCAACTATTTTTCCGACAGTGGGATTGAAAAGAAATTTTGTTATCTGCTCTTCCATTGACTAAGTTTTTTTATCGGTGTTTTTAATTCTGAAAGCAGGAGTTTGATAATCTTTCGACAGGTAATCAGCCGGAATGGTGGTTTGATTGCCGTCACGCGCTGCGCGGTAGTGAGGAGACATAATCTCTACTCCTGCTTCATTGAACGCATCCTGAATATTGGAGTGCAGTTCAGAATAAATAGTTGCAGAATTTTCGGCTTTCTCCGTGAAAGCATTGATTTGATAGCTTACATAAAAATCATCAAGACTGGTTTGCAACACAAAAGGCTTTGGCTCTTGTTTGATATCCTGTGTTTTCAGCGCTGCGTTGAAAAGCAGTTCATGCACTTTTTTCCAGGGAGCATCATAGCCGATGGTAACGGTGGTATTTAAAATCAATCCGAGCGTTTTTGCGGAGGTGCTGTAATTCACCGTGTGCCCGGAAAGAATCGCGGAATTCGGGATGGTAACGTCTTCATTTTTAATCGTGCGAATGCGCGTTACCAGCATTGTTTTATCCATTACATCTCCGGTAGTTTCTCCGATTTTAACGCGGTCACCGACTTTAAATGCGCGCATGTAAGTAATCACCAATCCGGCAATGATATTGCTGATAGCGGATTGCGAACCCAATGAAATCACCAACCCGAAAAAAACCGACACCCCACGAAAAATGGTCGAATCACTGCCCGGCAAATAAGGGAAAATGACGATGAAGGCAAAGGCAGAAATAATGATGCGCACCAAACTAAATGTGGGCATCGCCCAGTCAGGATAGAACCCTTCAATATGCAATTTTCCCGACTCAATTTCTCCGGTGAGAAATTTGAGGAAACGGATAACGCGGTTGGTTACAAAGCCTATCACGAGTATCGTTATCAGTTCAGGAATGTAGCCGATGAATCCCCAGAAAATGCTTTTTAAAGGATTCACGATATACCCGATAAGCATTTTTGCCACGCCTTCCGTTGACGGGAAAATGCTGAAGATGATAGGTAATGACAAGTACACTAAAAACAAAATAAGCAACGCCTTTAGCGCATTGAGCAGCCACATTCCAAATTGTAATTCCCGTTCAGCGGATAAGAATTCATAATTTTTGATTTTGATTCCGTAAATATGCTGATGACTTTTCCTTGTAATCCATTTAATGAATCGGTTGAAGCCCTTATTCAGATAAATTATGATTAGCACCAGAATGAGAATGACCAGCAAAATCATCCCGATGCGGAACAAGGTTTTTCCAAGACTGGTATCTTTGTAATAATCGCTGACGCTTTGCTTGATAATTAGTGTGTATTCATCCGCCACTTGCTGCTTGGGCTTATCCAGCCAAAAAGCATCTCTGTCGGTAATGCTCATCACAATCATCTGGTCATGCATGATGTCATAACTTTCTTCACCGGGAAACACCATTAATCTCGTCTCTACAAAAGCGTGCCTGTCTGCTAATACTTCCAGTTTTCGCTGAATATTCTGAGCGCGCTCCGTTGGGGAGAAAGGTCCAAGTTTGGAATAGATATAAAACAGCGTGTCACGGAAAAGCATGACGGGGATGCCCTCTGTGTTTGCCCGCAGTGAATCAACTTGCTCTTTAATTCGCTTATTCCGTTCTGCCTGTGCGAGTTTCAGAAGATCAAGCTGCTTCTGAAGTGCTTCTTTTTTTCGCGCATCGCTTGCCTTCAGTTCTTCAATCTGCATGCGCAATTGAACCTGTTGTAGTGAATCAACAAGGTGAGTGGAATCGGCCTGCTGCAATAAAGCCGTTCCTTTTTCCTGCGTGGCAGTGAGCGCAGCATCGCGTTTAGTTTTTTCGAGGCTATCGGCTTTAGTTTGTGCCAATGCAGAAACCGATATATTAAAGCAAGCCAGCAGTGCCAGTATTTTTATTCCAATCAGGTATTTCATTTATTATCTTTTATTTGAAAGTAAATCAGAATCAATTATCATCGGTAAATACTTCATTTCCCTTCATGTTTCCACCTGCAATTTTTCTCCGCAGGTTTTGCAATAATTCGCTCCCACTTCATGACCTGTGTCGTTGCATCGCTGGCATTTACTTCGGCTAATTGTTTTTCCTGCCTTCGCCATTTCTACCGTGACAATTCCCGTAGGGACAGCAATAATGCTATAACCGAGGATCATGATAATTGAAGCGAGCATTTTGCCAAGGGCGGTAGATGGCGCAATGTCACCATAACCAACGGTTGTAATTGTGACGATACCCCAATAAATGCTTTCGGGGATACTTGTGAACCCGTTTTCCTCGCCTTCAATCATATACATTAATGTACCAAGAATTAACACGAGCGTCAGCACTACTGAAAAGAACAAAACGATTTTTCGCAAACTCGTAAGCATTGCGCGCACGAGCACATCACCTTCGGCAAGAAAGTGCGATAATTTAAAAATGCGGAAAATGCGCAGCAACCGCAGCACCCTGATTACAAGAAGGAATTGCCCGCCACTTATTAGGAGAGAGATATAAGTGGGAACGATGGCAAGCAAATCAATGATACCCAAAAAGCTGAAGATGTACTGCTTAGGTTTCGGATGGCTATATATCCGGGCAATATACTCAAGGGTGAAAAATCCCGTGAATATCCACTCGATAACATGCAACTCTGTTACAAAGCGTGTTCGGATACCCTGTACGCTTTCAAGCATCACCACCAGAATGCTGAGGACAATCATCCACAACAAAACCACATCAAACAGTTTTCCGGCAGGAGTGTCTGTTCCGAAAATGACGCTATTGATACGGATCTTAAATGGATTCATTGCCAGCCTAAATTACTCTACGCAATTGCTTTTTTGAAATCGGATTCATCAGCTCGTTAAAAAAAGATAAGCCATCAAGGCAATATAAATCAGAAGGATGATGAATGAATCTAATCCGAAAAGCCAGACTTTTTTTTGCGGCTTCACCATGATGCCTAACCCGACAACGGCAGTCATCACAATCACCGCCAATGCAGACACCAGGTGTGAAGAAGAAATATTTGCAAACAACGCGCCTTCCATATAGAAAGCATCATCTAACGCAAGAATGAAAATATTGAAGATGTTACTACCAAGCAGGTTGCCCATCACCATATCAAATGAACCCAGACGCAGCGATGCAAATGAAACGACCAATTCGGGCAGCGAAGTGGCTGCTGCTAAAAATAATGTTCCAAAAAAGGAAGTGGTCAATCCATAGCTGCTGGCAATGCGCGCTCCGAAATGCGGGAGAAACAACGCAGCCGCAATCACCACGAGCGCATTAGCGCCATAGATCAACAGTGAGCGTTTTAACTCAGCGGCTTTATTTTCAATCGTTGAAGTTTGTGTTTCCTTAGTTTGGGATTGTTCATACTTAAAGATTCCAAACATCGCAGCGAGGTAAACGATTACAATGATGATTGAAAATGAACTGATCCATCCCAACACCGGAGTTTCGGGAGCCAAAACAATTGCAAGCGCACTGACTGTAATTAATATCATCCCAAAAAATCCGGCTACGACATGTCCGGTTTTCACCATCGAAGTGATTGGTTTTTTAAGACGCGCATCAATCAGAGACAGGATTAAAATATTAAATACGCAGCTTCCGAAAATATCACCGGCAGCAAGGTCGGGCTCTTTCACGATGGCTACTGAACTGATGCCGGCAATAAGTTCGGGCAGGGAAGTGACCGAAGCCATCAGCACCAAACCAATCCACGCTTTGCCCAAGCCCGTGAGTTCAGCGATGCGGTCGCCATGATAGGAAAGGCGAATGCCGCTGAAGATGACTAACGCTGCGCAACCTGCAAAGCCGATAATATCAGTGGTCATGCTTAATAAGGAACATTTGATGAATTACCGAACAGCAACAGCTAAACATTTTTGATAAAATCCAGAAATTTAAACGACTTGTCTTTTTGCTTCACTACCAGCAGCGGGATATTTTTATCGAGCTTAATCAGTTTTTCCGCTACGCTGCCGAGCAGCATTGCCGTGATATTGGTTCTGCCTTTTGCGCCTACCAGAATTAAGTCGGCATTGTTTTGTTCTGCCGCTCTTGTTATCATCTCGGCTACCGATTTTTTTTCTTCCAACTCAAAGAGTGCAGTGATGCGCTCATGTGGAATGTTCAGTTCGCTGATGAAATTGGCGCACTTGCTTTTGGCATTTTCAAGCATAATAGCGGCAAATTCTTCTTCTGTTTTGCCCGTTTTGTAAAAGCCCAAAGGAAGATTGTAAGTATGATAGCAAAATAAGCCTGCGTCTTTATGTTGTTGTGCGAGCCGCCATCCTTCCTCCAGCGCGAGTTTTGCATTTTCAGAAAAATCAATTGCCGTGAAAAACTTTTCCAACTTCGCCTGTGCGCTGTTCGGCACAAAAAGTACCGAGCAGCTTCCTTTCCTCGCCATTTGCTGCGCCAGCATTCCGCTGCCTTCACTTTCCGTTTTTTTGCCGACAACCGCCAAATCCACATTCTTGATATGCGTCCAGCGCAGCATCTCCGGCAGTGGCGAGCCTTCTACCACATCATACTCAATATCAAAATTTTCAAAGCCCGGAAAATTTGCCTGCACTAACTGCATCATCTCCTCCCTCAGCTTCTCATCCTGTGGACGGTTCAACTCCGGAAATTTTTCGCGGATGCCTTCCGGCACATCAAGATCGCGCTGAATATTGACGAAATAAATTTTTTCGGGGCGGATGATGCCGCACAGAAAAGAAAGGTAACGAATAACCGTTTCATCAATATTGCTGAAATCAATAGCAGCCAGTATGCGCTTGAAACTGTACATCTTTTATATTTTTACTCGAATTCAAAGATACTGAATCCCTGTTTTGCTAAATCATCCTATTGCTCTTTGGGGATAAAAAACCATCTTCATGCTTATAATATTTTTGCCATAATAAAACCAATTGCAAAATCAAAAAAACGATACTGAACTAAAACCTTTAAAGGCCCTCTATTTCCACCTGCAGTCGCTCGTTGAAAACAGGCTGTGGCTGAAGGTGATTATCGCGCTTATCCTGGGAGCTGCGGCAGGATTGATATTCCGCCTGCTATGGGGCGAGGCGCATCCTGAAATCTCGCAGACCATCGGCAACTGGCTTGCCCTGCCCGGACAGTTGTTCCTCAAACTTGTGCAGATGATTATGATTCCGCTGATTTTTTCTTCCATCATCACCGGCATTGCGGGCAATGACCCCGCTCAACTGAAAAAGATGGGCGCGGGCGTGCTCGTCTATTTTATCATCACCACTATTATTTCCATTACCATTGGCACCGTTCTCACCTTGCTCATCAAACCGGGCAGGCTGCTTCACCAATTGTCGTCTGACGAGCATCGCGACATGCTCTCCAATACAGACATTGAAAATAAACGGGCGTTCAGCATGAACGATATTCCAAAAGCCATCACTGACTTGCTTCCCGAAAACCCGCTCTCCGCGATGGTGACGGGCGAGATGCTTCCTATCGTCATCTTCACGATTATCATTGGCGTAGCTGTGGTTACTCTTTCGCAAGAACTGCGGCTGCCCGTGATGAAATTTCTTGGCGCCATACAGGAGATCTGCATGACGGTGGTGAAGTGGGCGATGCGCATTGTGCCGCTGGCAGTGTTCGGGCTGATAGCCCAACTCACCGCCACCATCGGGCTGCAATCGCTCAGCGGCATCGGAATGTATGTAGCAGTCGTGCTGCTGGGACTGGCAATACTGCTGGGGGTTTACCTGTTCATAGTTAGTGTTTTGGCGAAAAAGAATCCGTTGGAATTTCTGAAAAATATCCGTGACGCGCAGTTGCTTGCTTTTTCCACCACGAGTTCGGCAGCGGTGATGCCATTGTCGCTAAAGACAGCCGAAGAAAAGCTGAACGTCCACTCTGCCGTGAGCAACTTCATCATCCCCATAGGCGCAACAATCAACATGGACGGCACTGCGCTTTATCAGGCAGTAACTACCATTTTCATCGCGCAGGTGTATGGGCTTGAAATGAGCATCCTGAGCATTGTATTGGTAATGATAACCATCGTAGCCGCTTCCATCGGCACACCGGCTATTCCGGGCGGGGGCGTAGTGATATTGGCATCAGTGCTCAAAGGCGCAGGCATTCCGGCAGAAGGCATCATGGTGATTATCGGAGTAGAGAGGATTCTCGGGATGTTCCGCACCACAGTGAACGTAACGGGCGACCTCACGGCTTGCGTATTATTTGATCGTTTTCACAAGCAGCAAGCAACAAACGATAAACAACAAACGGAGTAAAACATGTCCGTCTTTCAAACCATCATCGCCATTGTCGCAACCATCTTGCTGTTTCTTTACGGGCTGAAAAGTTTCAGCTGGCAAGTGAAGGAAATCGGTTCGGAGCGGATTTGAGAAACTTTGAAAAGTTCGTCAGAACTGCTTGCTATGGCAATTCCTTTGTTTGCAAATCAGGATATTGCATGTTCAATTTTTCCAAACTGTCCACGATGGCTTTCACGATGATGTAATTACGATACCAGTTTTGGTCGGCAGGAACGATGCTCCACGGAATCTCTTTGCTGCAATGCTCAAAGATATCTTCAAAGGCTTCAATGTAAGCATCCCAATGTTTAGACTCTTTGAGGTCTGCATCCTGATATTTCCATCTCTTTTCTGCCAGCGTAAGGCGCTCGGCAAAACGCTCCTGCTGTTCTTCCTTTGAAATGTGCAGGTAAAATTTGAAGATAAGCGTGCCACTGCTTTGTAACAATTGCTCGAACGAATTGATATAGCCGAATCTCTTTCTGATTTCATGCATCGAAAGCCATTTATGCACACGGGGCACGAGCACGTCTTCGTAATGGGAGCGGTTGAAAATTTGTATCATGCCCTGCCGGGGCGTGTGATAGTGAACGCGCCAAAGGAAATCATGCGCGCATTCTTCCTCCGTTGGCTTTTTAAAAGATTTTACCTTGCACCCCATCGGGTTCACCCCGCTGAACACATTTTTCACCGAGCCATCTTTCCCTGCAGCATCCAGCCCTTGCAGCACAATTAATACGCTCCATTTGTTTTCAGCATACATCACGGATTGCAACTCGTGCAGCCTTTTTTGCAGCTTCAGGGTTGCCGCTTTTATTTTTTCTTTTTGCAGCCCCTTTGGAGCACGGGTGGATATTTTAGTGAGGAGTTTCATGCTTATTTTGTTTTATGCAAATCTGCATATTGTTCCGGAAATCCGGATTTCAGATGCAAATCACGCTGGGGATAAGGAATTTCAATGTCGTGTTTTTTCAGCTTTTCATGCATTGCGAAGTTGATGTCGCTGTGTAGTTTGCCCTGCCGCTGCATCAGGCTGGCTGTCCAGGCTACAAGCTGGTACTGAATGCCGTTTTCGCTAAATTCCTGCAGGCGCACCGTGGGTTCAGGCGTTTCCAGCACGTCTTTGTTTTCAGCAGCTACTTCGAGCAGCAGTTGTCTCACTGTCTTTGGATCTGCGTCATAGGAAATCGTAACCGGCACTTTGAAGCGCACCCGGCTGTCTGTGTAACTCCAATTGATTACCCTTTCAGACATGAACTCTGAATTTGGCACAATGATGGAAATATTGTCATTTGTAAGAATGGTGGTGGCGCGTGCCGAGATGCTCATCACATCACCCGAGGTGCCTCCAACTTCGATACGGTCACCCACTTTGATGGGGCGCTCAAACAGAATGACGATGCCGCTCACAAAATTATTCGTGACATTTTGCAAGCCGAAACCGATACCTACTCCCAACGCACCGGCAAGCACCGTGAGACTCGTGAGATTAATGCCGGCTGATTGTATAATAATAAATAATCCAATGATGACGATAACATATCTGACAATCGTAGCAATGGCTTGCCGCACGCCAAGTTCCGGGATGTAACGCTTGAAAACACGTTGAACAAGAAATTTTTTGAGCTTGCTGGAGAGGTAGAAGAGCAAAATGAGAAAGAAAATCATAAAGAAAATAGTCCACAATGTGATCGTCCCCTTCTCGGTTGAATAAAGCGGCACTTCAAGTTTTTCTTTCAGGGATTGTAAAAAGGCAAAAATATCTTTCATCTTATTGTAATTTATTTGAACGGAAAGAAATAAGGTATCAACCATGTTGCAAGCAACCAGTAAATAATATTGAGCGGAGCGCCCACGCGGATGAAGTCCTTGAACTTATACTTGCCCGCCCCATAAATCATCGCGTTGGTTTGGTAGCCTACTGGCGTCATGAAACTCGAAGACGCGGCAAAAGCAATAGCCATTAGGAAAGGGCGCGCGTCAACATCCATGGCGTGCGCTATAGCCATCGCAATAGGAGCCAGCAGCACCGCGCTGGCATTATTTGACATCACCTCCGTGAGCAATGAAGTAACAAGGTATAATATTGAAACCAGCATCACGGGTCCCAGCGAGCCGATAATACTAATGAGGAAGTCTGAAAGAAGATTAGCAGTGCCGCTCGTTTGCATTGCCGTTCCGAGACTCAGCGTTCCTGCAAGCAGAAATATCACTTTCCACTCAATGGACTTGTAGGCTTCTTCCATGTTCAGGCTGCCGGTCAGCACCATCACTATGCATCCGATAATTGCCGCAAACATAATAGGAACGATATTGAAGGATGCTGCTATAATCACACCTGCCATGATTGCCGCAACAATCAGCGTTTTACCTTTTCTGAACTCAGGAAAATCCACCTCGGAGACAATCAGGAATGGCGTTTTTTCTTTCGCTTGTCTCTGTTTCAGATATGCCAGCCGTTCTTTTGAAACTTCAATCAACAAGGTGTCACCGGCTTTCAGCAGTGTTTTTCCAACCTTCTCGCGCATCAATTCCCCGCAATGGCGGATGGCGAGCGCTGTGGCTCCAAATCTGTTCCTGAACCCGATTTGTTTCAGCGTTTTTCCGTCCAATTCCGAGTTGGGTGGAATTACTGCTTCCACCAGTGTCAGGAACTTCTCCTTTCCTTCATCGTCCTTCTCCTTCTTTTCTGAACTAAGAGCGATTCCTTCCCGCTCCTGCAATAGCTTTATTTTCTCCACATCACATCTTACCTTCAGCAGATCGTCAACCTGGAGCACCGTGTCGGTTGATGGATAAAATTTAACTCCGTTTCGTTTTATTTCCAGCACGTCAATATCCAGAGTCTGAACGAGAGGCGATTGGGAAATTTTTTTACCCACGGAAGGAGCGTTCGGCAACAAGATAATCTCGGTGAGATAATCGCCCATGCTGAATTTTTCTATCAAATCAGCAGCATCTTTCCGCGCGGGAATCAGGCGGATGCCGAAAAAAAGCATATAAGCCAGCCCCGTTAGAAAGAAGATAATGCCCAACGGAGTCATCTCAAACATATTAAAAGGTCTCAATCCATTTTGAGCGGCAATGCCGCTGACAAGAATGTTGGTGGAAGTGCCAATCAGGGTGCATTCGCCTCCAAACATGGAAGCGAAGGAAAGCGGCATCAGGAGTTTTGAAGTAGAGTGTCCGGAAGCCGCAGCAGCCTGCATTACCAGCGGTATGAAAATGGCAACTACAGGAGTGTTGTTTATAAATGCCGAAACCACTCCGATAACGACCCTCATCACCGATACGGCAACCCGGAAATTATATTTGAAAAGCCTGGAAAGCCACCTGCCGACTATGTTTACCACTCCCGTTTTGAGCAAGCCCGTGCTTAGCACAAACATGGCGGCAATCGTAACCGTTGCCTCGTTGCTGAATCCGGCAACACCTTCCTGCGGAGTAATCACACCGGAAAATATCAGCATCGCCATGATGATGAGCGCCACCAAATCAACAGGCAGTTTTTCCGTTGCAAACAGCACCACCGCTACCACCAATACCACGAGCACAATAATTAGCTCAAAGGTCATAAATAAAAATAATTATGTTTAACATCTAATCAGCGGGAACCGGAACGGAACGTAGTAACATATATCCTATGATGCCTGCAACCAGCGATGCCGCCATGATGCCCACTTTTGCTTCGAGAATATCTTGCGGTTGTGAAAACGCGAGTTCTGTGATAAACAGCGACATCGTGAACCCTACGCCACCGAGCAGGGAAACTCCATAGATGTGGCGCCATGTTGTGCCTTCGGGAAGCGAGGCGAGTTTGGTCATCACCATCAATTTTGTCATGCCCGTAATGCCGATGAACTTGCCAACAACCAAACCCAGAAATATCCCAATTGTTACCGGATTGCCGATACTCGAAAGCACATCGCCCGAAAGCTCGATGCCCGCGTTAGCAAGCGCAAACACAGGCATCACGACAAATGCGACAAGCGGATGCATGCCGTGTTCAAGACGCTGGAGCGGTGTTTCAGCTCTCGCGCTGTATTTTTTTATGTCTTCGATGATATGGAGTTGCTCCAGTGTAACAAGATGATTATCCGTGTGTTCCGCATTGCGGAAATCATCGGTGAGTTTTTCGATATTTTTGATGTATCCCTGTTCATCAATTTTTGTTCGCCCCGGAATTGCAAATGCTGCAAGCACACCCGCGATAGTAGCGTGAACGCCTGACATCAGGAACGCAAACCACAAGCCGCCAATGCCGAGGATGCCGTAAAATATGGAACTGCGGACACCGAGCATGTTCGCCCCAACCATCACCGCCATAAACGCAGCGCCTACACCCAAGCTTATTAATGAAACATCGGAAGTATAAAATAACGCAATCACGATTACCGCGCCCAGGTCATCAGCAATGGCAATCGCTGTGAGAAAAACTTTCAGCGACAACGTAACACGATTGCCCAGCAGCGAAAGGATGCCGAGTGCGAACGCAATGTCAGTCGCCATCGGCACACCCCAGCCATCAACAGCCGGTGTCCCTTTGTTAAAAGCAAGATAGATGAGCGCGGGAACAATCATGCCGCCCGCTCCTGCAGCCAGCGGAAGCAAGGCTTTTCGGAATGACGATAACTCACCGCCAATGAATTCACGCTTCAACTCAAGCCCCACCACAAAAAAGAATACCGCCATCAAGCCATCATTAATCCAATGATGCAGGTCTTTTGAAATCATGAAATCGCCAATGCCGATCGCAAATGGGATGTGCCATAATTCGTGATACGAATCACTGAAAGGTGAATTCGCCCATATCATCGCCACGACAGCCGATGCAAAAAGCACAATTCCGCCTGTGGTTTCATGTTTGATAAACCTATTGACGGGCTTGAGGAAAATATCAATTTTTGCCTGCTTCAAATTCAATGCTGATTTCCGAGTAAAAAAACCGAAGTTCCAGGCAGATGCTCGCGCTTCGGGTTTTTAAGATACACGTTTTTTCAATGCCCCTGATAACGTGGAAGCTATTTTGTGGTCGTATTCTTTGTTTCCGTATCTGTGTACCCAACGAATTCCGTTGACTGCATTTGTCAGAAAAACTTCATCCGCATGGCGAAGCATCTCCGCTTCAATTGCAGTTGCATTAACAGAAAAACCGTTTTCATTTGCAAGCGTAATGACTTGCTTCCGCATCACGCCATTGATGCAACCTTCGCTTAATGCCGGGGTTGAAATGATTTTATCCTTCACTAAAAACACATTCGAGTTGGTGGAGTCGCAAATATTCGAGCGCGTGTTCAAGAGCAAACAGTCATCAAAGCCCATCTTAGTTTTATGAATGGAAGCAAGCACATACGCGACTGCGCTGTTTGTTTTGAAATTGGAAAGTTGGTCAACCGATTTGCTGACATCGGTGAACAAGCCGATGTTCAAGCCTTTTTCATTGAGTTGAAATAACGCGCCCTGAATCGGCTCTACTTCAAGCATGAATCCTGCTTGCATTTCATCAGGCGCGTATCTTCCCCTACCCTCACGGTAAAGCATTACACGGGCGTAAGCATTTCCCGAAATCGTGTTGAGCGAAAGCAATTCAGGAATAGCTTTTCGTAAAAACTCCTTCGTAAAGTTTATTGGCAATTCAAGAGAGAGCAATTGTGCGGCTTGGGTAAGTCGGCTCCAATGGTCATCGAAAAAAGGAATGGACTTTTCACCTACTGCGATGCTCTCAAACAATCCATCACCATAACGAAACGCCCGATTCCACGCATATACCAGCGGGATATTTTCGCTTTGAACTGAGCCGTTGAAGTTGATTAGACGCATAATGATTCGGTGATGTGCTGATTCGGTGATTCGGTGATGTGTAAATGACGATTCTTTTTTCATCATCGAATCAGCACATCACCGAATCATCGAATCAAAATTGGATTTCGGGGATTTCGCCCTCTATAACGAGACGACCTTCGGTTTTAGCCTTTATCTCTTCAACAGAAATTCCGGGGGCACGCTCCAACAGTTTAAATCCTTCCGGAGTAATGTCTAACACTGCGATGTCGGTTACGATTTTTTTCACGCAGCGAATTCCGGTAAGCGGCAGGGTACATTTCTTCAAAATTTTCGATTCGCCTTTATTGTTCGTGTGCATCATTGCAACGATGATGTTCTTTGCAGATGCAACCAAGTCCATCGCGCCACCCATTCCTTTCACCATCTTACCGGGAATTTTCCAGTTGGCAATGTCGCCATTCTCATCTACTTCCATTGCGCCAAGCACGGTCAAATTAATTTTTTGCGAGCGTATCATCCCAAAACTCATTGCCGAATCAAAAAACACAGAGCCGGGAAGTGTGGTGATGGTTTGTTTGCCTGCATTAATCAAGTCCGCATCCACTTCATCGTCATAGGGAAAGGGTCCCATGCCGAGTAAACCATTTTCAGATTGCAATACAACATCCATTCCTTTTGGGATGTAGTTTGCAACAAGCGTTGGAATTCCAATACCAAGATTCACGTAGTAGCCGTCTTTGAGTTCTCGTGCGATACGTTGAGCGATTTGTTCTTTTGTCAGTGCCATTTGATTCGATAATTCGGTGATTCGATGATTCGATAATGTTTTAGTTCGGTGGTTTGACAATTCGATGACTTGGTGATGCCTGCGCGTTTCTTTTCGATGAGGAAATAATTTTCGAGATAACCCTTTTTAAAGAAACTAAAGCTGACAGAAGTCTATTTCAATCTGGATAACCCTTGGAATGTTTGCAAATCAAAAGCCAGTACTCAACCTCTTCCGCTTCTTTTGCCGCAATCTTGAATTTGTGAATGAAATCCTGCTTACTCTCAGCATTTTGCGCTTCCCTGATTTTTGCCCCGATTGAAGTTCCGGAACGCAGTAGCTGGTTTGCAATTACAAATCTTCTTCCCTCATTCAGCAGTTCACAGTATTCCACAATTTTCAATGCAAATTCAAAAGACAACTTTAAAATCAAGTTATCTTTTTCTAAATAGAGTTTATCTCCGTTTGTATTCATTATCAAATCATCGAATCACCGAATCCTGATTGTGCGCTGCTCAATTCTTTTCTCGTAGTTAGTCCCTTGAAAAATCCGATGTACATAAATGCCCGGTGTTTGAATTTGATTCGGGTCTAAGATGCCGACAGGCACTAACTCTTCTACCTCAGCAACTGTAATCTTTCCTGCCATCGCCATCAACGGATTGAAGTTTCTTGAAGTGCCTCTGAAAATAAGATTGCCGGAAGTATCGCCTTTCCATGCTTTTATAAGTGCGAAATCTGATTTGAACGCATGTTCCATCAAATATTCTTTCCCATCAAAAACCCGTACTTCCTTTCCGTTCGCGATTTCAGTTCCAACGCCTGCGGGCGTAAAAAATGCCGGAATACCGTAGCCTGTCATCATGCAGCGGGTGGCAAGTGTACCCTGCGGAACTAAATCCACTTCCAATTCGCCTGTGAGCATCTGCCGTTCAAACTCTGCATTCTCGCCTACATAAGATGAAATCATTTTTTTTACTTGCCGTCTTTGCAACATCAAACCGATTCCGAAATCATCCACGCCTGCATTGTTAGAAATGCACGTGAGATTTTTCACGCCCTTTTTCACCAGCGCTGCAATACAGTTTTCGGGAATTCCGCTCAAGCCGAATCCGCCCAGCATCAATGTCATTCCATCCTGAATGTCATTGATTGCTTCGTCAGCGTTTGTTACAACTTTATCCATGCTTTTATTGATTCGATAATTCGGTAATTCGATGATGATTGGCTGTTTCTCTTTGAAGATGAGATGATTTTAGAAATAATCTTTTTTAATGAAATAAGTTCAGCGAGAAGATAATCACAGACTGGATAGCCTTTGGAATGCTTGCAAAGCAAAAGCCCGTATTCAGTTTCATCACCCTCCTTTGCAGCTATTTTGAATTTATGAATGAAGTCTTGCTTGCTTTCGGCATTTTGGGCTTCTCTAATATTTGCGTCAATTGAAGTTCCCGAACGCAAAAGTTGATTCGCGATTACAAATTTTCTCTGTTCGTTCAACAATTCACAATACTCCACAATTTTCAAAGAAAATTCAAAAGACAACTTTAAAACTAAATTGTCTTTCTCATGGTAAAGTAAGTTATCTTCTTTTGCATTCATCATCGAATTACCGAATTATCAAATTATCGAATCAGGGGTTTCCCGCCTCAATTTTACTCAACTCTTCAATCACCTTCGTCATCATTTCATCCATCTTGCCCGGATTGCTTTCATAATAGGCAAACGTGCGTTCAAACTGCTCTTGTTGAATTCCATGCTTCTTAAAAATTTCCCCGTAGTTTGCATCAAGCAAAACGGCAAGCGAATCTTCACTCCACTTTTTTCCTTCTGCCATCGCTTCAAAAATATGGACATCCACCATTACTTCAACCATCTTTGCCTCCGGAAGCAAATTGCGCGGACGCACATCCGAGTGTGTGCAGGAGGCAAACGCGATGAGCAAAAATATTTTTAAGAAATTTACCGGATGCAAGCAGAAGAGTTAAAACGGTTGCGAACAAATTTACAGGAAAAAGGGGTGGAATTGATTGCCGTAAGCAAGTTCAAATCGCCTGTGCAAATCCTTGATGTGCATGACATGGAACAGCGCATTTTCGGGGAAAATAAAGTGCAGGAATTAGTTTCTAAATATGAGTTTCTGCCTCAAGACATTCAGTGGCACATGATTGGGCACTTGCAAAAGAATAAGGTGAAATATATCGTGCCGTTTGTAACGATGATTCAGTCGGTTGATAGCTTTGGATTGCTGCAAGAGATAAATAAAAAGGCGGCAAAGGTGGGGCGCATCATTGATTTTCTTTTCCAGATTTACATTGCGAAAGAAGAAACAAAATTCGGGCTGAGCGAAAAGGAATTACTTGACATGCTCGGCAGCCCTGAGTTCCTGCAAATGAAAAACGTGCGTGCGTGCGGAGTGATGGGAATCGCGACACTGACCGAAGATGAAAATATCGTGCGTGAAGAATTCCGTTCGCTAAAAAAAACTTTTGACAAAATAAAGCACGACTACTTCGCTGCTAATAACGACTTCAAAGAAATCTCGATGGGAATGTCTGACGATTATGAAATTGCCATTGAAGAAGGAAGCACGATGGTGCGGTTGGGTACTTTGATTTTTGGTGAACGCGCCACTGCTGTGTTTACTCTTGGCGAACTTTGACCTCACCCCGCCCCTCTTTCGCTGGGAGAGGGAGTCCAAACTCTATTTCATTGAAAAAGAAAATTAAGAACAAGGAAAATCTTAACTGATTTCATTTTTTGACAAGAAACAGAACTAAACTTATTCGCTCAATGCGATAATGTCAGTACACCCTCTCCTTTGGAGAGGGTTGGGGTGAGGCTAAACCGGAAACACTTTCGCAGCTATCTGCAGCGCTTCGTTCAAATTTTCTCTGTTCAATCCCAACTCTTCTTTCTTCTCATCAAAATATGCCACGAGATTTTCCGTAGGCATGTTACCGGTTAAATCATCTTTCGCCATCGGACAGCCGCCAAAACCTTTTATCGCGCCATCGAAGCGCTTGCATCCGCTTTTATATGCCGCTTCCACTTTTTCGCGCCACGTGTCGGGAGTGGTGTGGAAGTGCGCTCCAAATTCTACGTGGCTGAATGTTTGCGTGAGATGCTGAAAGAACATTTCTATCACCCCGGGCTTTGCAACCCCAATCGTGTCGGAGAGCGAAATATATTTCACGTTGAATTTATCAATCTCGCACATCCACTGCTCCGCAATCTCGATGCTCCACGGGTCGCCATAGGGATTGCCAAACGCCATGGAGAGATACACCACAAACTCTTTTCCCTTGCGGTCAGCCAATTCGCGGATTGCGGCAACGGTCTTCAGCGACTTCTGCATATCAGAGTTGGTGTTGCGGTGCTGAAATGTTTCCGAGATGGAAAACGGATAACCGAGATACGTGATTTGCGGATAGCGGCTCGCCTCAATCGCACCGCGCACATTCGCCACAATCACCGAAAGTTTTGTCGCTGAATCTTTCCAGTTGATTTTCTCCAGCACCTCAGCCGTATCCGCCATCTGCGGGATGTAGCGCGCGGAAACAAAGCTGCCCGCGTCCAGCGTGTCGAAACCCACTTGCAGTAAAGCATTCAAATACTTAATCTTTGATTCAGTCGGGATAAATATTTTTATCCCTTGCATGGCATCGCGGGGGCATTCGATAATCTTAATCACAGGTGTAAATAAATTCGTTGTAAAGATAAATTATCTCTCCATTTGAATACTGAACTTATCACAGAGACGGTTCGACTTCAGTCACAGTGACAACATCGTGCATTGCAAAAATTTTTGTTTGTCAACCCAAACGAAGTTGAAGGCTGTTCTTTTAGAAACTTCGATTCCCAACTTATAGCTGATATTTTTTACCTTCGGCATCTTTCAGGCATTTCACACATTACCATAAATCTCCAAGCTATGCGCAAACTAAAACCGTTGCTTTTCACAGTTCTTTTTTTTCTTATTACGAACCGCGCATTTCCCCAAACGATTGACTCGCTGTTTGTTGACGGAGCCCTCTATGCAAAACTCTATGATACATCTTCCGCACATCTTGATTTGGTGTCGCCTCCGCTTAATGCGTTGGTGCAGACTTACGGACTTGATACCTTGTATTGGCCCTTCAGATTACTCAACAGTGTGCCGCTTCACCAAACTTATCGCCTCCAATTCTCCGACATCAGCAACGTGGATTCTCTTATCCAGGAATTAGAGGCACTGCCCATGATAGAATATGCGGAGAAAGTGCCGCTTGTCACCAACAATTTTGAACCAAATGACCTTCATCCCAATCAGGCACAATACCTCTCAAGAATTTTGGCGGAACAGGCATGGAACATTACCAAAGGATCAACGCAGATTGTTGTTGCTGTCATTGACAATGGCGTAAGGCTTACGCATGAAGACCTTGCCGCCAACATCTGGATCAACCCGGGTGAAATACCCGGTAACGGAATAGATGATGAGGGGAATGGTTTCATTGATGATATCAATGGTTTTGATGTTGCCGATAATGATAATAATCCCAATCCACCGCTCGGTATTGCCGGCAACAGCGATTTTAATCACGGCACACATTGCGCGGGCATTGTTTCAGCGACAACCGACAATGGAAAAGGTATTGCTTCAATCGGCTTTAATTTAAAAATCATGCCTGTGAAAACAGTGAGCAATACCGGCAATGGCCGATCGCTGACACATGCATTTGAAGGCGTTTCCTACGCGATGCGCTCGGGAGCGGATGTCATCAGCATGTCGTTTGGCGGAGAGTTTTCTCAATCTCAAATACGCACGATCACGAACCTGATGAATGCCGGATTCAATGCGGGCATCGTATTGGTGGCAGCCGCAGGAAATGAAAATGTCAACGTGCCTTTTGTCCCTGCGTCAATTCCGAATGTAATCAGCGTGGGAGCTACCAACAGCAACAACGACCAGAAGGCTTCATTCAGCAATTTTGGAACTACCGTTGATGTGATGGCTCCCGGTGTCAATATTTTCAGCACACTCGGCAATGCGAATAATTCCTATGGCTTCCTGAGCGGCACCTCCATGGCATGCCCTTTAGTGGCTGGACTGGCGGGGCTGATTCTTTCCGTAAATCCGGGCTTCACACCAACACAGGTAAATGACGCATTAATCAATGGGTGCGATAATATCATCGCGCAAAACCCGGGATTCAACGGGCAAATCGGTGCTGGAAGAGTAAATGCGCAGAAGACACTTTCCCAGATAACAACTATCAGAGAATCAAAAACGGAAACGCCTATTGTCCTATATCCGAATCCGGTGGAAGAAATTTTGCATATCCGCCTTGAAACAAATGAGGCTGTTGAGGTCCAGGTATTCAATACGCTTGGACAAGTTGTTTACGAAGACAAATTTTTCGGGAATTATTTTACAATTCCCCTTACTGAAATAGAAGACGGAATGCACACGATTAGCGTGCAGACAACTTCAGGAGCGTGGCGAAAAAAAATCCTTAAGATTTAAGAGCCTCACCCCCGCCCCCTCTCCAAAAGGAGAGGGGAGACCGAGCAGTAACGCTTTGAACACGGTTCGACTGCGCTCACCTGACAACATAGTGGATTGCAAAAACTTTATTTGTCAGCCTGAGCGAAGTCGAAGGCTGCTCATCTGGAAAATGAAAACACGTCAGACAACGATATTGATAATCTTCCCCGGCACGTAGATGAATTTTTTGGGCGGCTTTCCTTCGAGCCATTTTTGAATGACTTCGGATGCAAGCACTTCTGCTTCCACTTTTCCCTGCTCAATATTCAACGCCAACTCAATCTTTGTGCGCAGCTTGCCATTGATGGAAACGGGATATTCAAACGCGCTTTCCACCAAATATTTTTGATTGAATTCAGGATACGCAACTGCCGTCACCGAGCCTTCGTTCTTCATCTGCTCCCACAACTCTTCTGCAACGTGTGGAGCAAAGGGCGCAAGCAACACCACCAATTCTTGCAACACCGCTTTCTTGTGGCATTTAAAATCCGTTAAATCATTCACGCACACCATGAACGTGCTGATGCAGGTGTTGAATGAAAACCGCTCGATGTCTTCACGGATTTTTTTAATTACCTTGTGCAGCACCTTCAATTCCTGGTCAGTTGGTGCTTCATCATTTACAAGGAATTTCGTGTCCTCATAAAACAATCGCCACAGCTTTCTCATAAACTTCGACACGCCATCAATGCCATTCGTATTCCACGGCTTGCTCTGCTCAATCGGACCAAGAAACATTTCATACATGCGAAAAGTATCAGCGCCATATTGACCAATGATGTCATCAGGGTTGACGACATTCAGTTTAGACTTAGACATTTTTTCGACTTCACGAGTGCAGATGAATGCTCCATCATCTTCAGTGATAATCTCATAATGACCTTCATCTTGGAGAGTTTTAACCCAATCGTTAATATCCAACTCGTCTTTAGATGAAACCAAACTCACATTGACCTGTTTTGGTTTTGCTATCGGAGTATCTCCAAATTTTATTTGAACCTTATTAAAGTCGGTAGCTTGAAAATGTTTTTTAAAGGCTGGTAATAAAAACGCAGTGTCCCTTTCTTTAATCGCTTTTTCTATTTTGTTTTTTGAAACGAATATTTGTGGTCTTTTGTTAGAATCGAATTCTGTTTCTCCAGTAATAACATATTCTAAATCTCCAATTTTATTGGCAAAGGCTGATACTCCGGTAATCATCCCCTGATTCACCAACCGTTTAAACGGCTCCACTTTACTTACATATCCCCTATCAAATAAAAACTTCTGCCAGAAGCGCGCATAGAGCAAATGCCCCACGGCATGTTCGGTGCCGCCAATGTAGAGGTCAACATCCTGCCAGTATTGTTCGGCTTCCTTTGAGATAAACGCCTTGTCATTCAGCGGGTCCATGTAGCGCAAAAAATACCACGAGCTGCCCGCCCAGCCGGGCATGGTGGTGGTTTCGAGACGGAAAGCCTCACCCCCCGCCCCCCTCTCCAAAGGAGAGGGGGAGTCCGGAGAGTTGTACTCTTCAATAGTTGGCTTTGAATCAAGTTTTGTCTTGATTTTCGCTACTACTTCATCTGTGTTTTTTTTGACTTCATCATTTGTAAACCGGATTACTTCAAACCCTCTTTGCTCTAATTCATACGTTCTGTGTTTGTCATACTCTTTTTGCTCCGCATCTAAATAAACTCCTCCGTCAACTTCAATCACAACTTTTTTACTCAGGCAAACAAAATCAGCAATGAAAATATCAATCGCATGTTGCCTGCGGATTTTATGACTAATGATATTATTCCTAATTCTTTCCCATAAAACTTCTTCTGCCTCTGTTTGATTTTTCCTCAATTCCCTCCCCTGCTCTTTCAATGTTTCCCAACTTTTTTTCTCTGAAGTATGGTAACCCGGTTCAGACTCCCTCTCCTCTGGAGAGGGGCGGGGTGAGGCTATACCTTTTTGCGAAGCAACGTGACTCTGCTCGGGCTCTCCTCTCCTTTGGAGAGGGGTTGGGGGTGAGGCTTCTCCTCTGTGTGGTGAGGCTTTTCCCGGAGCATACTTCCAACTCTCCAGCTTCGCCAATGGCGGCTCGCCATCTTCGCTTGGCTTAAAATCTTCCATCTGCGGCAACAACAACGGCAACTCACTTTCATCCAGTGGATAAGGCACTTCGCCTTTGTAATAAATCGGTATCGGCTCGCCCCAGTAGCGCTGCCTGCCGAAAATCGCATCACGCAGGCGGTATTGCACCCTGCGCTTACCGATTTCGCGCTTTTCAATTTCCGTGTTGATAGCATCAAGCGCATCAAGCACTTCCATGCCGTTTAGAAAGCCGGAGTTAATCATCTTGCCGAGCTTGTCATCGCGTGTTGCGCCAGGATACATGCCCTTATCAATCACGTCAATAATCGGCAGGTTGAAATGCGTGGCAAAGGCGTTGTCGCGGTCGTCATCCGAAGGCACCGCCATAATCGCGCCCGTGCCATAGCCCATCAGCACATATTCACTGATGAACACCGGAATTTTTTCACCCGTAAACGGATTCAACGCCAGCGCGCCCGTGAACGCGCCCGTGACCTTCTTCACCTCTGATTGTCTTTCTCTTTCTGAGCGCGACTGCACGTAGTTGCGATAGTCAAGCACTTCCTGCGCGTGGTCGGGCGAAGTAATCACATCCACCAGCGGATGCTCAGGCGCAAGCACCATAAACGTCACCCCGAAAATCGTGTCGGGGCGCGTGGTGTAGATTTCCAACTGCATGTTAAACTCCGGCAAATCGAAAAACACAAGCGCGCCTTCCGAGCGACCAATCCAGTTGCGCTGCATCTCTTTCATGCTGTCGCTCCACGCGAGCGCATCCAAATCATTCAAGAGTCTTTCCGCATATGCCGTGATGCGCAGAAACCACTGGCGCATTTTCTTTTTCACCACCGGATGTCCGCCCCGCTCCGAACGACCGTCTTTCACTTCATCATTCGCGAGCACCGTACCCAATTCGGGACACCAGTTCACTTCCGCATACGAGAGAGATGCCAAGCGGTAACTCATCAAAATTTCCTGCTTCTTCTTCTCCTCAAAATCATTCCACTCATCTTCCGAAAAGGCGAATTCATAATCCGTGACAGCATTCACGCTCATGTTGCCTTCGGTGGAGAAAATTTTCACCAGTTCGTCAATGCTCTCGGCTTTGTCTTTCTCTTTATTATACCAAGACTTGAACAGTTGCAGAAAAATCCACTGCGTCCATTTGTAGTAATTCGGGTCGCAGGTGATTACTTCCCTATCCCAGTCATAATTGAAACCGATAGCGCCAAGTTGCGTTTTGAAGCGTTGCACATTTTCCGCAGTTGTATCAGCAGGATGCCTGCCCGTTTGAATAGCATATTGTTCTGCGGGCAACCCGAACGCATCAATGCCCATCGGGTGCAGCACGTTGAATCCGCAATGTTTTTTATAGCGTGAAAAAATATCAGAAGCGATATAGCCAAGCGGATGTCCCACGTGCAAGCCGGAGCCTGACGGGTAGGGGAACATATCAAGCACGTAATATTTAGGCTTTGAGGAGTTGGTCTCTACTTTGTAAGTGTTGTTTTTCTTCCAGTAGTCTTGCCACTTTTTTTCGATGTCGGTGAACTTGTATTCCATTGATAAATTTCAGGATGCAAGGTTAATCAATTTGCCAATGTGGCGATGTGCTGATAAGGGCAACATCCATTTAAATACGTAAGCTATATTCTACATTGCCGTTGGCTGAAGCCAACGGAATTAGGAAGCGAAGAGAAAAGGCTTTAGCCCAAATTTTCATGATTTTTGGCTAAAGCCCCATTGCTTCTATCATTTTGAATCCGTTGGCTGAAGCCAACGGCAATGAAAGTCCTTGAGTATCAATAGGATTCAAATGCGTGTTGCTCTGTCCTGTCATACTCCACGCACATCAAATTGAATATCTTTACCCGCAATCAAAAGCATTCTTATGCACTACTATTCATTAGGGAAATTTCCCCACAAGCGGCACACGCAGTTTCGCAAGAAGAATGGCGGGCTGTATGCGGAAGAACTCGTTTCCACGGAAGGTTTTTCCGACAACTACTCGTTGCTGTATCATACCTATCCGCCCACGCTCGTTGGGAAGATTGAAAAGCCTTATTCCATTGCGCCCGAAGCTGCCGACATCCGGAACATGCAGCACCGCGCTTTTGAAGGCTTTGATATTAAGCCTGAGAAAGATTATATCAAAAGCCGTGTGCCTGTGCTGTTTAATGATGACTGCCAAATCAACCTTGCTGCCCCTACCCTTTCGTTGAAAAAATATTTCTTCAAAAATTCCTCTGCCGATGAAATGTTCTTCATTCATGAAGGTGCAGGCACATTAAAAACTGCTTACGGCAGTCTGAAATTTTCTTATGGCGATTACTTAATCATTCCGCGCGGCACGATTTATCAAATCGAGTTTGCAACCGCAAAGAACCGCTTGCTGATTCTTGAATCTTATACTCCGATAAGAACGCCCAAGCGCTACCGCAACCAGTTCGGGCAACTGCTTGAACATGCGCCTTATTGCGAGCGCGACATCCGCAAGCCGGAAAAATTAGAGACGCATGACGAAAAAGGCGATTTTCTGATTTACATTAAAAAGCAGCAGCATCTCTATCCTTACCATTACACCACGCATCCTTTTGATGTTGTTGGTTGGGATGGCTATCATTATCCCTACGCATTTTCGATTCATGATTTTGAGCCGATAACAGGGCGTGTGCATCAGCCGCCACCTGTGCATCAAACATTTGAAGCAAAGAATTTTGTCGTGTGCTCGTTTGTGCCGCGCTTGTTTGATTACCATCCGCAATCCATCCCCGCACCTTACAATCACAGCAACGTAGATTCTGATGAAGTGCTTTATTATGTAGATGGCGATTTTATGAGCCGCAAAAACGTAACGCGCGGCATGATTTCACTGCATCCTCTCGGCATTCCGCACGGACCGCATCCGGGAACAGTAGAGAAAAGTATTGGCACGAAAGAGACAAAAGAACTTGCCGTGATGATTGATACGTTCCGCCCGCTGAAACTCACGAAGCAGGCGATGGGAATTGAAATAAAGGATTATTATTTAAGCTGGCTGAGTTAAGGCTGCACTTTTTTTTCCATTTAAACTTCGGCTTCGCTCGCGGGACGCAGGCAAAGGCAAGGGGCGCGAAACAGATTCCATCGCTTGGAGCGATGGAATCTGTAGAAAAAAAATTCCCAATCATTTTGTTTTTTTAACAAATGTGTTTACTTTCGCCTATACCTATGCAATTCGTGCCACACCTTTCTGCGAATTACCCCCGCCAACATACAATAATTACTTACTATATGTAGTTTCCTTTTTCATCTGCCGCGCAGCCTCCGTTTCAATTCGTCTTGGCGCGTTAGAAAGGGCACTTTCAAAGTTTGCAATTCCCCTTTCTAAGTTAGAAAGCCGCGTTTCTAACCAGGCAACTCCTCTTTCTGACTTAGAAACTCCACTTTCTAACGTAGAAAGTCGGCTTTCTAAGCTGCCAAACCGACAGGTCAAATTTGCCATTACCCTATTAAACACGCTGATTATCAATAAGTTACGCGCATCAACAACCAAAGCGTCATTGCGAGGGAGAAACGACCGAAGCAATCCACTTTTATTTAGATGAAGCAACTACCCAAAAAGTGCTTGAAACAGGCAAATCTGCTGTAAAAAGCGGGGCTGAAGTAGAGGTAATCCGTTTAAAGGCGGTATAGATTATCAAGCTGGCGCAAGCGTCCGCTTGTGCCTTTTATCCTTGAGTGTCCACTCTTTTTGTTTTGCCTGAAAATACTGTTGCCCTTGTGCTGTCAACGCTACTAAACAGACCCAATAGAGAAACGAAGTAAGTACGCGCCCACCTCCGTTAAAACTTCGGTGGGCAAGCCAAAAAAAAGAAAACTTATTGAATGACGATTTGCTGAATGAGCATATCCTGATTGGCTGCTGAGACCTGCATGTAATATACACCGGGTGCAAGTTCATCTTTCAGTTGCACTTCGAGTACTGTATTCGCGCCATGCGTGAGATAGGTTTTATTGAAACTCACCGAGCCATGTTGGTTGTAAATCACCACATCAACCTGCGGTGCAACAGCGTTAAATTTTAATTTCACCGAGCCTTCGGCAGGATTTGGAAATACCACCAACTGATTGTCTGCGACATTTTTCACGGAAGCAATATCCGAATATGATTCCTTGCCGTTGAAATCCGTTTGTTTCAGGCGGTAATAAGAAATTCCGGTGTAAGGCTTTTCATCCACAGCCGCGTATGTTTTCAAAGAAGAACTGTTTCCTTCTCCATCAATTTTCGCCACTTCCCTGAAATCCGTTCCGTTGGATTTTTCAATCGTGAAATACGCATTATTTGTTTCGGTAGCTGTGCTCCAGTTAAGGTTCACCTTGCCCGCAGCCAACTCCGCTTTGAAATCAAGCAACTCAATGGGAATCGGCACACCGCCTCCCGCAAGTGAAAACTCAGAAAAGCCGGTGCAATATTTTTTAAGCGCACATCCATCAGATAACTTTCTTCCTTCTCCGCCAAATACGCTTTCGGTGCCGAAGTCGGCAGCCCATGCATCTGCGCCTGCACCCTGCGGACGCTTCACGATGCCAAACAAATTGTCAACCAAAGCGCTAATATTTTGAAGAGAAAGTTTGATATCATACCAACCGGCAACCGGCTCTGCATCGGGCGTAATAAACCAGCTTCCTTCGCGCACAAGATAATCGTAAGAAAAATCGCTGCCACGCAGATGGAGTGATGGCGGCACTTGTGTTTGCGCTTCTTCAAAAGAAACCGTAAGCGCAGATGTTGACTCTAAGTTGTTCGCCAAAATACGCGCAGGATGGTACTGATTTTTTCCGCCAAGCCCCACTGGGAAATGATACTCTGCTTCCGACTTGCTGTTGATTTTACGCAGCAGTTTGCCCGCTACATAACTTGAATCTGAAAATCCGGTGATTGCATCAGCGGCATCATTGAGTACAAGAACTGAATCCGCGATAAGTATTCCATCAGCAAGATGCAAACGGTGGCGCACACGGATATTTCCATCAACATGCACTCCGCTCTGCGAACGGTTTTGAATACCAAGATTGTAAAATTCCGCGTTGCCGGAAACCGTGATGCGCTGCTGTTGGCTGCCTGCGCAGATTACCATCGCCTTGCCCGGTTTAAATTTTCCCATGCAGATAAAATCGCCCAGCAGGTTCAACTCCGCATCGTTAATCATTGTGAGCGATGCGCCTTTTTCAATTCTGATGGAGTTGCACATTACAGGCTCATCTATCAGCGGCTGTAATGTTGCCTGCGCAGTGATGATGACATTATCATTTACCGAGGGTGCTTTGCGCAGCGACCAGTTAGCGGCATTGCTCCACAATCCGTCCATGCTGCCCGTCCACACAAATGATTGCGTTTCAGATTCAATCACAATGTTGTCAAACGCATGACGCTCGCTAAACTGGTTGTTATTGACACGAATTGAAATTTGCAAGTCGTTGCCGGAAATATTTGTTTGTTGCGCGACTGTGGAAATAAACGCGCCCTGCATGTTTCCGTTTTGGGCAAACAACACTTCGCCTTTCCCATCCACGTTGTAATACACGCGGATGTAATCAGCCGCGTCCATTTGTTCTTTTCCAAAAAGCGATACAGCCGCCTTCACGGAAGTGAAACCGGTGATGTCAATCAGCGATGATTTCCACACGACTTCACCGCGCAGATTTTTACACTCAAATCGTTCTGACGTCACCCAACACAGGTCAGGCGCTGCACTGCTCATATTCATTTCCCATTTTGGCGAAGTGATGGAGCCGTTTGCTACCGTAGAAAAATCTTCTGAATAGATGAGTTGCGCTTTCAGGTTCAGTAAACCTAAAATAAGGATAAACAGAAAAATTGCAATCTGCCTCCCAAGCCTCTTGAAGTCAATCCTCGTCCGCATAGTTCTCTCACAGGCTTCATACGCGATTTTTCAGAGGAGGTTTCAAGCAGGAGAATTGACTGGAAATAATTCTGCCCTTTAAATTTTTCTGTTTGATTGTGTTTTCATAAACGGGCAAAGCATTGATGGCCGATAACAATACCCGGCAAAAGCAAGCAAATATTTACAATACAGCCTGAGAAATTATTAATGATTAGCAATAAGGTGAATCAGCATGTGTTCTGTTTCCCAATAATGCTTGGTTGCTCACCACTCAGCGAAATCAAATAATCTGCACATTGGCGTATCTGCGCATCTTCCTTATCTTTATCCTGACATGAAAACTATTCTGCTATCCGGTTTACTTCTTGCCAGCTCCCTTGCGTTCAGCCAACACTTTGAGTGGGTTCGTTCTGGCAGCGGCATCGGGCAGGATGTGGGGCAGCGCGTCACTGTTGATGCGCAAGGCAATGTTTATACAACGGGTAATTTTTCGGGCAAAGCTACTTTCAGCGGAACGCTTTACACGGGCAACGGAATTTTCGATGCGTTCATCACAAAGTATGATGCTGCCGGAAATCTGAAGTGGTTGCGCTCGATGGGCGGGATTCAAAGTGACTCAGGTTACGGAATCAAAACCGACAGCGAAGGGAATGTATATGTTACGGGATACTTCAGCGAGATTGCTGAGTTCCGCGATGATGCAGGGCGCATCTTTCATTTATCAAGCAGCGGCAACACCGATATTTTTCTTGCGAAATATGATTCATCCGGCAATTTTATCTGGGCGAAAAAAGCAGGCGGACAACAGGAAGATCAGGGCAACAACATTACCATTGATGCGCAAAACAATCTCTTCCTTACGGGTTATTTCTCAGACCGTTGCTACTTCGGCAGTAAAACCGCCATCAGCAACGGCAACACCGATGTGTTTATCGCGCGCTATGACACAGCGGGAAACTGCGTGTGGGTGCAAACGCTGGGCGGCTCAGGGCTTGATAAAAGTTTTGGCGTTGCCGTTGACAGCAGCGGCAGTTCTTATATCACCGGATTCTTTTACTACAGCGCATCACTCAGCAACAGCAGCATAGTGCTGAATTGTGACGGACTAAGTTCTGACATCTTTGTTGCCAAATATGACTTTGCAGGAAACAACGAATGGGCGCTACGCATTGGTGGTCCCTACAACGATGCGGCATTCGGCATTGCTGTTGACAGGGAAGAGAGTTTTTACATCACGGGCTACTTTCTTGAAACAGCCGACTTTGGCGACTTTACGCTTGATGCTTATGGCTACAATGATGTGTTTGTAGCAAAATATGATTCGCTGCTTGAATGCCGCTGGGCTATCAATGACGGAGGCGTGCATTTAGACATTGGACTTGACATCGGGCTTGACAATGCAGGAAATGTCTATGTAGCCGGCACGTTTGACAGCATTGCTTTTTTCGGTAACGAAACACTTTACTCGGTTGACTATTACGATTTATTTGTTGCAAAATACAACGACAAAGGAATTATGCAATGGGTTAGACAGGCTGGCGGTGTGTTTGGCGATTTTGCGTTGAGCCTGTGCGTGCAGGATTTTGATTTTGTATATGTCACCGGCTATTATAAGAAAATTGCAACCTTCGGCTCCATTGAATCTGAATGGGGCGAAGAGTCCGACATCTTTGTTACAAGAATCTCTTACCCTGTGGGCATTGACAATACTTTAGAAACCACCCCTGCCCTGCTCGTCTATCCTAATCCAAGTGATGGATTTTTCTCCCTTCAATTTACTGACGATATTTCTGATGAAGCGGTGATTACTATTTTAGATATACACGGTAAAGAATTTTACAGGCAAAAAGTAAATGCGACTTCAAGAACTATTCGTCTCCGTTTTGACGCACAGTCCGCGGGGATATATTTCATGCACGTGCGTGGAGAAAAATCCGCGTGGACCGAGAGGATTGCTATTCTGAGATAATCCTTTCTTTTGTTGATGCCCCTCGCACACCGCTAAGGCTTGCAACTTTAAACTACAAGTGAATCACTTCGCCATAAGCCGCAGCCGCAGCTTCCATAATTGATTCGCTCATCGTGGGGTGTGGGTGAACGCTCTTGATGATTTCATGCCCTGTTGTTTCTAACCTGCGGGCGACAACAACTTCGGCAATCATCTCCGTGACGTTTGCACCAATGAAATGCGCACCTAACCATTCGCCATATTTCGCGTCAAAAATCACTTTGATGAATCCTTCGCGCGCGCCAGCGGCAGTAGCCTTGCCCGATGCGGAGAAGGGAAACTTGCCCACCTTCACGGTGTAGCCCGCTGCCTTCGCCTGTTCCTCCGTCATGCCCACCGAGGCAATTTCGGGTTGGCAGTAAGTACACGAAGGAAGGTTGTTGTAATCAAGCGGCTCCGCATGTTGCCCCGCGATTTTCTCCACGCAGGTGATACCTTCGGCTGAGGCAACGTGCGCCAACGCAGGACCTTTCACAATGTCTCCAATGGCATAGATGCCGGGCACATTTGTTTTATAGAAATCATCAATGAGCACTTTCCCTTTTTCTGTTTTTACGCCTGTTTCTTCGAGACCAAGATTTTCAAGATTCGTTGTAACGCCCACTGCCGAAAGCACAACATCACATTCAAGTGTCTGCTCGCCTTTCGCACTTTTGATTTTCACCTTGCACAGCTTGCCTGATGTGTCAACCGATTCAACAGAAGTGCCGGTGAGCGATTCAATGCCTTGTTTTTTAAAACTGCGTGTTAGCTCGCGCGAAATTTCTTCATCTTCATTCGGCACAATGCGCGGAAGAAATTCAACAATCGTCACCTTTGTGCCGATGGAATTATAGAAGTAAGCAAACTCCACTCCGATTGCTCCTGCGCCCACCACCACTATGCTTTCAGGCTTTTGCGACAGCACCATCGCTTCGCGGTAACCAATGATTTTTTTGCCGTCTTGCTTCAGGTTGGGCAGTTCTTTGCTGCGCGAGCCTGTTGCGAGAATAATGTGATTGGCAGTATATTCGGTTGTCTTACCAGCGCTGTCAGTCACAGCAACTTTCTTCCCGGGCTTCAACTTTCCGTTGCCCGCAATTACATCAATCTTATTCTTCTTCATCAGGAACTGCACACCTTTACTCATCGAGTTTGCGGATTCGCGGCTACGCTTCACGATGTTTGCAAAGTCTGGCTTTGCGCTGCTCACTTCAATCCCATAATCAGCAGCGTGTTTTATGTAGTCAAACACTTGCGCACTTTTCAATAATGCTTTGGTGGGAATGCAGCCCCAGTTGAGGCAGATGCCGCCCAACTCTGCTTTTTCCACTACTGCTGTTTTCATGCCGAGTTGCGCTGCGCGAATCGCTGCCACGTAGCCGCCCGGTCCGCTGCCGATAACGATGATGTCGTAATTCATTCTTGCAAAAAATTTAGCGTGGTAAAAATAACGTGGAATAGTTAAATCCCGAAAACTAACAACTGACGACTTAAGACTGACGACTTACTTCGTCATATCATCAACATAAATGCCGGGATAGCGGGCGGGGTCAAAGCTGAATTCAGAATCATTCAACTGGATGTTTTCTTCAACCGAAGAAATACCGTAGGTATATTTCACACCGTCTTTGGCGAAGATTTCTCCTTTTGTAATCTGATTTTCCGATTTGTCAACGTAGAGTTTAATCAGCTTGTAGGGCGAGGCTTTGATGTCATTCGGGATGAGCGTGATAACGGAAAGTTTTTTATTGTCAATGATTACCTCACCGCTCAGTTTGTAGAAGTAATCTTTCTTGTAAATCTGAAACAACTCGCTGGGGCTTTCGATTTCATCCGCTTCCGGCTCAAAATAATTGATTTGCAACTCATTGGATTCCTTCAGATACACATAGCGCTTCACGTTGTCGCAGATAATCATCATCTCCTCTGTATCAATTTTATACTTCTCATTCTTTAGGTAAACCATGCCCCGCGATTTCATGTAAGCCTCTTCATCAGGCGTATCCACCAACAGCGAGAAGTCAACCTTTGCCGAAGTATAGGAGTTGTATTTTTTGCTTACCTGGTCAAGAATAGCTGTTGCGGCCGGGTCGTTCTGGATTTTACGGTCAACCTGCGCGAATAAAAATGAAGGGAAAAAGGAGATAACTAATACTACAAAAGATACCTGCTTCATGCGCTTGTTTTATTTAAGCATGCTGGTTCAAAAACTGTTCCAACTGCATTAAATCGTGAAATAAAACTTCACGCGGCTTGCTGCCCTGGCTGGGACCTACAACCCCCGCCTGTTCAAGCTGGTCCATCAGCCTGCCCGCGCGATTGTATCCTAAATTTAATCTTCTTTGCAATAGGGAGGTAGAGCCTTGTTGCGTGGTCACTATCATCCGGGCGGCTTCTTCAAATTTATCGTCACGATCATTGGGGTCGAGCATTCCGCCTGCGTCCTCTTTATCGTCAATATATTCAGGCAACTGGAACGCATCAGGATAGCTCTGTTGCTTGCCGATGTAATTCACCACGTCTTCCACTTCGGGCGTGTCCACAAAGGCGCATTGCAGGCGCGTAAGTTCGCTGCCATTGGACAAAAGCATGTCGCCCCTTCCAATCAACTGGTCAGCGCCACCCACATCGAGAATGGTTCTTGAATCCACTTTTGCTGTCACCTTAAAAGCTATACGCGCAGGGAAATTGGCTTTGATTGTCCCCGTAATAATATTCACCGAAGGACGCTGTGTAGCGATAATCAAATGGATGCCGATAGCTCTCGCTTTTTGCGCAAGACGCGCAATTGGTGTTTCAATTTCTTTTCCTGCCGTCATAATCAAATCGGCAAACTCGTCAATCACCAGCACGATGTAGGGAAGGAACTTATGCCCGTGTAGCGGGTTCAGTCTTCTTGCAACAAACTTGGCGTTGTATTCTTTGAGATTACGCGCATTGCATTTGGTCAACAACGCAAAGCGGTCGTCCATTTCAATGCAAAGCGCGTTCAATGTGTGAATCACTCGCTTGGTGTCGGTGATGATTACTTCTTCTGAATTTGGAAGTTTGGCGAGGAAATGTTTTTCAATTATTTTGAAAATAGAAAGCTCAACCATCTTCGGGTCAATGAGTACAAACTTGAGTTGAGAAGGATGCTTTTTGTAAAGCAGCGAAATCAGAATCGCATTCAGCCCGACTGATTTTCCCTGACCTGTAGCACCCGCTACGAGCATGTGCGGCATCTTCGCCAAGTCTTCCACAAAGATTTCGTTTGCAATATTTTTTCCAAGCGCAATTGGCAAATCATATTTTGTCGTTTGGAACTTTTCTGACGCAAGCAGCGAGCGCATCGAAACGATTTCCTTTTTCACATTCGGCACTTCAATACCAATCGTTCCTTTTCCGGGAATTGGCGCGATGATACGAATGCCCAGCGCGGCAAGGCTCAACGCAATATCATCTTCAAGGTTTTTAATTTTTGAAATGCGCACACCCGCTGCAGGAACAATTTCATAAAGCGTTACCGTTGGCCCAACCGTTGCTTTGATACTGGAGATTTCAATGGCATAATTGCGCAGCGTTTGAATAATCTGGTCTTTGTTTTTTTCCAACTCTTCACGGTCAATCGTGATTTTTTCATCACTGTAAATCCTCAACAACTCTAACGGAGGATATTTATAATCCGGCAAATCAAGCGTAGGGTCATAGTTGATTTTCAAACTTTCAGGCAATATCACTTCCTCTTCGGTTTCAACAACATCCAGGGGCAGGTCATCATCAATCGGTTCGGGATGCATTCCGTTAACAACATTCGCAGTTTCGCCAAGAGTTTCCACTACTTCAAGACTTAAATCTGGTTTTACTTTTTCTTTTGTCTTTGCGGGAGTAACGGGCGTTTCAAATTCCACCACATCAGTTAGGACTGCTTCTTTATTCTCTGCGACAATCTGCTCTTCCCAGTGCTGCACATCAGTTTCTTCTTCCACTTTTATTTCGGGAACCTGCACGCGTTTCACGCGCTCCTTGATAGAGGCAAACGAGGGAATATTGAAATTGATATTGAATCTCACCACTAAGAACACCAACATGCTGAACACGGTGAGCATTAGTGTGCCAAACCAACCTACATAGCTTTCCAAGCGTGTGTCTAAATATTCGCCAAATGCGCCCCCGAAGGGGAAACTGATGGAAGGCGAACTGAAGATAAATGCAAACGCCAGCGGAAACCATAGCAGTGAAAGGAATGCATACTGATAAGTAGAGCGCAACGGGAGTGAAATATTAGAGTTCAGAAAACGTACTCCGGTTAAAAACAGCACAGGCACCAAAACAAAAGAAGTAAGACCGAATCCATTTCTGAAAAATTTATCGGCAACGAATGCTCCTAACTGCCCGATATTATTGATGGCGCGTTCGCCTACGGGAATAAACTGGTCAGCCCGCCAGTTGAAGAGGTACGAAATGAACGCCACCAGCAGCAGCACTGATGCAAACATGAATGTCAGCCCGATGATTTTCGGCACACGCTCATCGGCAAGCAGCATTTTTACCCGCGCAAAAAATCCCGGTCCCTTTTCCTTCTTGGTCTTTTCCTTCCCTTTTTTATCTGACATAATTTTCCCCTCGTGTTGAAACGATTAAAATTAACCGTCTGCCTATAACGAATGGAAAAGGGATTTTAACATATCCGCAGAGGGTGTTCACTAAAGACTTCTTTGAGGAACCCTCTTATAATTTCACGATTCTTTTATTGAAGTAACGCGCATCCTGACGCAGCCGAAGATGATACAATCCCGAAGGGAATGCGCTGAAGTTTAATTTTTCTCTGATGAAATTTTCAAGAGCACATTTGAACACACATTCACCCGTGTTGCTAAATAGTTCAATCATAACTTTTTCGTTTGAGGTAGAAAGGAAATTCAGGAATAAAAATTCATCGGTAGGATTGGGAAAAATTTCAACAAAAATTTCATTTGCTGCATTGAATGTGCTCGTAGAAACTACATTTACTGATTTTGAAATAGTGTCCGAACATCCGATGCTATTCGTAGTAAAAAGCTGCACAGCATAAACTCCCTGTTCCGAAAAGGCATGAACGGGATTATTCTGGTTGCTTGTATTTCCATCACCAAAATCCCATAGCAGGGAATTGGCATACACCGATAAATCCGTGAACGATGCGGTGAGTTGTTCAACCGTGAAATCGAAATCAGCAACTGGACAAAATTCCATCGTTATCACTACTGTTGCAGAGTCGCTGCATGAGCTGTTGCTCACAATTAATTTTACTTGGTAAGTTCCGGGCGATGTGTAAAAATGCAGAGGATTCACGTCAGTGGAAGTTGTTCCATCGCCAAAATCCCATGTCTGTGTTGTATGATGAAGTGATTGATTTTGGCAAGCGATACTTTTTTCATACTGCGTGATGAAATAACCAGCAACAGGAGTTTGCGTTACTTCCACAGTCAACAAAATTTCGTCCCCAACCGCTTCCAAATAATTCATTTCCCGCACGATAATTTGCTGAACCCCGCTGTCTGTCCATTGCACTTCTATTGTATTTCCGAAATCAGCGAGAACATTTCCTCCCGACACATTCCAGCAATACACGCTCCCCGCGTGTTGTTCAACTGAATAATTCTGTGTTGTACCGGAACAAGCCCGTTGCTCGCCAATAATTATCTGGCTCTTTGGCTTGATGATCTCATACAGGAAATCGCGGCTCTTTGCAAAAATGGTGTCGGCATACGTCCAGTTGGTTAATTCCGGCTCATGCCCTGCGCCATTCAATGGTTTCAGCACGTTGAATATGCCCGCGCTGTTCAACCGCTGATGAATGGAAAAACTTCCATACATGGGTGGGAAAATCGGGAGTTGAAACGGATTGCCATATACATAAGGCACAATCAAATCATTTGTGCCGTGAAAAGAAATCACCGGAACGCTGTCCTGCGCAAGGTTGCTGATATAAAGCGTATCAAGCATTGCGCCCCAGCAGTTGATAATGCCTTTCACCGGCACATCATTGTTACCATACAGATTATTTCCCGAACAATTTGTGCAGCCCAAATTCTGCGGTTCGAGTAGTGTGCCATAGGTTGATGCTGGTCTGTCTTGCTCCGTCATGAAAACAGAATGCAATGTTGCCACGCAACCTGCGCTAGTGCCTGCCAGAAAAATATTATTTGTGTCAATACGGAATGCCTGTGAAAATTCAGCGAAGAAACGGAGTGCTGCGCGAACGTCTTGCACTGCGCGATAAGCCGCGCGTTCAGCGCTGCCCTGGTCGAGTGTGTTGAAGCCGATGCGATAGTTGATGGCAGCAACAGCATATCCGCGCATTGCATAATATTCGCAGAAATCAGGAATAAACGGCTGGCTTTTATCACCAATCAAAAATGCGCCACCAAAAGAAAATAGAATCAGCGGTCGCGCTGCAAGCGTGTCGCCAAGAGCTTCATAGAAATCAAGTTTCAACTCTTGCGAGCCAATGATTCCATACGGGTCGGCTGTGGCGAACGGGATGTCGGTTGTAATCAGCGCATCATTTGAAATAGGTTCTAAATAACGCTGCTGCGCACATTGCTGTGAAAGCGCATCTGTGGAAACCAAAGCGAGTATGCAAAGAATCAACCTGCTCATTTTGCAGTTTTGTTGAAGGGAAGATAGTTTTTTTCTACGCAGGTAAGAAGTTCCTTTTCAACACAGCAGGCGCGGATTTATACCGTCTTCTACAAATGCTTTACCTACTCATAGGTATTGCCGCCCGTTTGCATCTCCTCTATACTTGCAACCTATTTTTCAATCTGAACCCTTCAACCGATGATAAGTAAATTTTCCCGCATTCAATTTTATCTTTTGGCGCTTTGTTTTTCCGCTTTTATAACTTCCTGCGAAAAGGAAGAAGATGACGACCACAAGCATTATGATGTTCCGACAACTTACGTTTTCACCGATTCCAGCGGCAACAGCACCGTTGATTACACCGGGCAAACGCAGCGTTTGGATATGCTCACCGAGATGATGACCTACGTTAAAACTGCAAACACTTCAGGCGTAACACTTGATGCGCAGAAGTTGAAAGACATGTATGCAAACCAGAACGCACAGTTCACTGGCGCGGGCTTGAATGTTTCTGACAAGCAGATTAAAGACAAAGTGTTTGCGCCTGACCAAGGATTGTTTGAACAATACTTTGACAGCATAGCTGTTGCAAGCCAGTCAACATCAGTCGCTGTAAACGGTATCGCAGGCGTTGGAGACAATGGCACAAACAAATATTTGTTCTCCGCAAACGGCATTGAGTACACGCAGTTTATTGAGAAAGGTTTAATGGGCGCGTTGATTTATTATCAGGCGGTTGCAGTTTATCTTGATACGGATAAAATGAGCGTTGACAACACTACTGTTGTGAGCGGAAAATTTTACACGCAATTAGAACACCATTGGGATGAAGCGTTTGGCTACTTCGGTGTGCCGGTTGATTTTCCTTCCACAACGACAGGAAGTCGTTATTGGGGAAAGTATTGCAGTGACAGAAACACGTTGCTCGGCACAAATCAAAAACTGATGGATGCGTTTCTCAAAGGCAGAGCTGCAATCAGCAATGATGATTTGGATACGCGTGATGGGCAGATTGCCATTATCCGTGAAGAGTGGGAACATGTGGTAGCTGGCACTGCGGTACATTATATGAATGGCTCGAAGAACGACTTTGCGGATGATGCATTGCGCAACCACCAGTTGTCCGAAGGGTATGCGTTCATTCTATCCCTGAAATACAACCCTGCGAGGAAAGTAACGATTCAGCAAATTGACTACTGGCTCGAATTGCTGGGCGATAATTTTTATGAAGTCACGCTGACGAATATCAATACAGTCCGTGATGAGATTTCGGTAGTGTATGGATTTGAAAGCATGAAGGAGCAGTTGTAATGTAAGAACTGAAAAATAAAATTCACCGCACAGACCTTGCATTTTCATCGCTGCAAGGTCTTGGCATTTTAAAAAGTAGATGAGAATGAGACAAAAAATCAGTGCTTTTCTTGCGATTATTTTATCCGGATTAATCCTGACTTCAGGTTGTGGCAAGGACTCCCCCAACAAAGTCAACTTCGACCGCAAAGTGATGCTTGAAAACTATGCAAACAACATAATCATCCCGACTTACCAAAATCTGAAATCGAAAACCGACAGCCTGAAAACTGCCGTTGATTCGTTCACTGTAAATCCAAGTTTAAATGAATTGGATGTGCTGCAAAATATTTTCCTGAATGTTTATCGCGCATGGCAGTTGGCTGAAGTGTATGAGTTAGGACCCGCAAAAGATGTGTTGCTCCGTAGCTCGTTCAATACGTTTCCAACGGACACAACGCTTATTGGCAGCAACCTGCGCAGCGGCTCTTACAATCTCGAAACCGCTTCAAACTTTAAGGCGAAAGGATTTCCAGCGCTTGATTTTCTGTTGTTCGGTTTAGCTGCGAGTGATGCAGCGATTCTTGATTTTTATACGACTGAAACATCCGCTGCTAATCGCCTAACGTATCTCACAGACATCATTGGTGAAATCAAAACAAAAACAGATGGAGTGTTAAACTTCTGGCAAAACGGTTATGTGGAAACATTCAAAAGCGCAGACGGAACAGATGTCGGCAGCTCGACAAGTTATCTGGTGAATGAATTTAGCTATACGTGGGAGTTGACTAAGAATCCACGCATCGGAATTCCACTTGGAAAAAAGTCATTGGAGATTCCGTTGCCAAAAAAAACGGAAGCGTATTACAGCGGCATCTCGGTGGAACTTGCCGTGTTGAATTTGCAAAACATCAGGCGCGTGTTTATTGCAGAGCCAATTAATGGAACTGTGCAGGGTTTGAGTTTGAAAACATATCTGGATGAGTTAGGTGCTGAACACAATGGACAACCTTTGTCTGATACTATCCTCACGCAATTTGATTTGGCGATTGCTAAAACCGAATTGGTTCCGAATCCGCTATCTGATGCTGTTGCGAATAATACGACTGTTGTGAATGTAGCGTACATCGAAATTCAAAAAGCCATGGTGCTGATTAAAAATGATATGCCATCCGCAATGGGGGTTTTGATTACTTATCAGGATTCGGATGGAGATTAACAGTTTAAAGTTTAAGGTTTGAAGTTTAAAGTTTTAGATAATAGAGAGTTCGAAAGGTCCTCCTTGAGTGATGCCTTTGCGCGTATTCAAAGGGGAAGCGCGTCTGCATGGAGCGTATGCAGGGGGATGAGTTATGGAAGATTAGGGACATTTCTGACTGAACAAACCTCCATCACTCCACTCGTCATCTTCCGCATTTTGTTTGGCGCAGTAATGCTGTTCAGCGTAATCCGTTTTGCAGCCAACGGCTGGATTGAAACGCAGTACCTCGAGCCGACTTTCTTTTTCACTTATTATGGATTTGATTGGGTGAAGCCGTTTGGAGTAACAGGCATGTATTTACTCTTTGCGCTGATGGGGCTTTCTGCATTGATGGTGATGCTCGGCTGTTTTTACAGAATCTTCAGCGTGTTGTTTTTTCTCACGTTCACTTACATTGAACTGATTGACAAAACCAATTACCTTAATCATTATTACTTCATCAGCATCGTAAGTTTTCTGCTGACACTCGTCCCGGCTCATCGCAGTTTTTCTCTTGATGTGCTGCGCAATCCAAAACTTGAACTCACACACATTCCGGGTTGGATGATTTTCATTTTGCAATTGCAACTTGGCATCGTGTATTTCTATGCGGGCATTGCAAAGTTGAATTATGATTGGCTTGTAAACGCACAGCCAATGAAAATTTGGCTGCCGTCAAAATCCAATCTTCCGGTTATTGGATGGCTGTTTGAATATGTGTGGGTGGCGTATGCGTTCAGTTGGCTTGGCGCGTTCTATGATATTTCGATTCCATTTTTGCTTGTCTTCCGAAGAACAAGAGGGTTTGCCTATTCGCTTGTCATCGGCTTTCATTTAATGACCGGTATGTTGTTTCAAATCGGCATGTTCCCCTATATTATGATTTTGCTCACGCTGATTTTCTTTCGGGCTGAAGTGCATGAAAAGATTCTTAACAATATTAAAAGTGCTTTCAAGCGCACAGCCGTCATGCTGAGTTTATCGAAGCAAGGCGCAGGCACACGCCACCCTTCGACTCCGCTCAGGGTGACAGCTACGCACGGCTACGCATTGATAACTGTACTTGCGATTCACTTCCTTATCCAACTCCTTCTCCCTTTCCGCTACGCGCTTTACCCCGACAATTTATTCTGGACAGAAGAAGGCTACCGTTTCTCGTGGCGCGTGATGCTGATGGAAAAAGCAGGCACTTGTTTTTTCTATGTCACCGACCCGAAAACAGGCGGCACAGATGAAGTAAGTCCTTCGGAATATCTCACGAAGCACCAGGAGAAAATGATGTCAACGCAGCCGGATATGCTTTTGCAATTCGCGCATGAACTCGAAACAATTTACAAACAACAAGGAATTGAAAATCCGGAAGTGCGCGTGGAGAGTTATGTATCGCTGAACGGACGTGGCAGCAGATTGTTCATTGACCCGCAAGTGAATTTGGTTGCGCAGCAGGAAAGTTTCAGACATAAAGATTGGGTTTTGCCTTTTGAAGAAAGTCAGCGTGAACTTGCATTAAACCGTGAAGAAAAATTTTAACTACAAAGGGTACAAAGCGAGTACAACGCAACGAGCACTAAGAAAAAACTTTGCGCCCTTTGTGAAAACCTTCGTGCTCTTTGTGGTTTCTGTATTTTACTTACCGGCTTTCGCTCAATACCCCTCCATCTCCGGCTACGTTACTGAAAAAGAAAGTGGTGAGCCGCTACAAGGCGTGAGTGTTGCTTTGCAGCAAACATCTCACAACTCCATCACCGACCGCAACGGCAAATTCAAAATGGAAAATGTGAAGCCGGTGAGCAAATTCACCATCACGGTTACGCATATCGGTATGAAACCTATTTCAAGAGAAATTGAAATCGGCATCAAGAACATGCAACTGAATTTTGAAATGGACTCAGCAGTAAAAACGCTGAAGGAAGTTACTGTGAGCGGAAAAGAAGAAAATGGAGGTGAAGCAACGTGGCTGAAAAGCATTGAAGGCACGGCAATTTACGCGGGCAAGAAAACGGAAGTGATTCGGCTTGATGAAGTGAGCGCAAATCTTGCAACGAATAACAGCCGACAGGTGTATTCAAAAATTGCAGGGCTGAATGTGTGGGAAAGCGATGGCGCGGGAATACAACTCGGCATTGGCGGACGCGGAATGAGTCCCAACCGCACGAGCAATTTCACCGCGCGGCAAAACGGCTATGACATCAGCGCAGATGCGCTCGGCTATCCCGAAAGTTATTACACACCCCCTGCCGAAGCGCTTGACAGGATTGAAGTAGTGCGTGGCGCTGCATCATTGCAATACGGAACACAGTTTGGCGGTATGTTGAATTTTCGTTTGAAGCAAGCGCCTGAAGACAACGTGTTTTCTTTTGAATCACGCAACACGGGCGGCAGTTTTGGATTCTTCAATACGTTCAACAGTATTGGCGGCACAAAAAACAATTTCAGCTACTATGCATTTTATCAATATAAGCGCGGCAACGGCTGGCGAGACAACAGCGGCTTTCACGCGCACACCGCTCATGCGAACCTGCTCTACCGCGTACATCAAAAAGTACGCATTGGCGTGGAATACACGCTCGCGCATTACTTGCAGCAACAAGCGGGCGGATTGACGGATGTTTTATTTGAGCAGGATGCGCGGCAATCTATCCGCGACAGGAATTGGTTTGAAGTGAAATGGAATGTTCCCGCGCTGCTTGTGCAATATGAGATTAGTCCGCGCACAAAATTGGATTTGAAAACATTCGCATTGATTGCAGAGCGCAACGCGCTTGGATTTCTCGGCTCTATCAATCGCACTGACCCGCTCGAAGAGCGTGATTTGATTGCAACGGAATTCCGCAACTGGGGAACGGAGTTGCGCCTGTTGCATCGCTATCAACTGCGTGAAAATTCTTCTGCGTTTCTCGCAGGCGCAAGAATCTATCAGGGCAAAACACACAACACGCAAGGCTTTGCTAATGACGGCTACGATGCCGATTTTGAATTCCTGCCCGGTGAAGAAAATATTTTGAATGAACATACATTCCCAAGTTTTAATGTCGCGCTGTTTGCTGAAAATATTTTCGCCATCACGGAGAAACTCAGCATCACGCCCGGCTTGCGCTTTGAATATATTGATACGCGCTCCGATGGATTTTATGTGGAAGTGAACACTGACCTTGCGGGAAATGAAATCTCACGCCAGACTTTTGATGACAAGCAGGAAAGTCAGCGCACTTTCGTGTTGGGCGGAGTGGGCGTAAGCTACAAGCACAACAGGCAGATGGAACTGTATGCAAACTTTTCGCAGAACTATCGCGCCATCAACTTCAACGACTTGCGCATCGTGAATCCTAATTTCAGAGTGGACGCTGCGCTGAAAGATGAAAAAGGATTTACAACGGACATCGGCTTGCGGGGTGCGCATAAAAACTGGCTGCACTATGATGTGAGCGCTTATCTGATTTATTACAATGACAAAATCGGCTACGTGCTTGGCGTTGACAGCATTTTGTTTAATATTTATCGCGAGCGCACCAATGTTGCCGATGCGCGTAATTACGGACTCGAAACTTTTTTTGAGATTGATTTCATCAAACTATGCAATGAGAAATCTGAACAAGGGCTTTCTCTTTTTTCCAATCTCACGATTCAGAATGGCGAATATGTCGCCTCTGAGGAATCTGCGTTTGACGGCAAGCAGGTAGAACTTGTGCCGCCTGTAATTTTCAGAAGCGGGCTTACTTATCGTTTAAAAGATTTTAAAACTTCACTGCAAGTTTCTTACACACAGGAACATTACACCGATGCCACGAATGCCGAATACACGCCCAACGCGGTGAATGGCATCATCCCCTCCTACTACGTGATGGATTTTTCCGCAGAGTATCAATTTAAAAAATGGTTTACAATTTCTACAGGCATCAATAATTTCACCAACAACAAATACTTCACGCGCAGGGCTGACGGCTATCCCGGTCCGGGCATTATTCCTTCCGATGGACTTTCACTTTATGGGAGCGTGACGTTACGCCTGTGAGGGTGATGATGATTATCATCCTCTTTCCGCGCATACTGAGTTAACATTGTGCATTTGAAAATTTGCCATGACAAACTATACCAAACCCTTCCGTGAAATCGGAATTGATGATGTCGCGCTCGTAGGCGGCAAGAACGCCTCGCTTGGCGAGATGTATCGCAATCTTTCAAAACAGGGCATTCTTGTGCCGGATGGATTTGCAACTCTTGCCGATGCGTATTGGGATTTCCTTGATAAAAACAATTTGCGCAAGTCGCTTGGCGCAGCGCTTGAAGAGTTGGATACAAAAAACTTCTCCAATCTGAATGTAATTGGCGAACGCTGTCGCTCGATGATGCTGAAAGCAGAAATGCCCGATGAATTTAAAACAGCAATCCGCGCAGGTCTTCAAGGCTTGGTGAAGGAGTACGGAAAAAACATTTCGCTTGCCGTGCGCAGCAGCGCAACGGCAGAAGACTTGCCCACCGCGAGTTTTGCAGGTCAGCAGGAATCCTATCTTAATATTCAAGGCAATGAAAATTTAATACACGCCTGCCAGCGCTGCTTTGCTTCGCTCTTCACAGACCGAGCGATTAAGTACCGCGTTGACAACGGCTTCGAGCACATGAAAGTCGCTTTATCTGTTGGCGTACAATTGATGGTTCGCTCTGACAAAGCATGTTCAGGCGTTATGTTCACGCTTGATCCTGATTCTGGATTTGAAAATACCGTGCTCATTTCCGGAGCGTGGGGCTTGGGTGAAAATGTCGTGCAGGGCGCTGTGAACACCGATGAGTTTCTCGTGTTCAAGCCGTTTACAGGCAAGGTGAGCAATCCTATTATTTCGCGCAAGTTGGGCAGCAAGGAAAAGACAATGATTTATGCTGAAGCAGGTAATGTAAACTCAACACTCAATATTCAAACGCCAAAAGAAAAGCAGGAGCAGTTTATCCTTAGTGATGCAGAAATAGTTAAGCTGGCGCAGTGGGCAATAATCATTGAGCAACATTATGGCAGGCACATGGACATCGAGTGGGCGAAAGATGGAGTGAGCGGGGAGTTGTTCATTGTGCAGGCGCGACCGGAAACTGTACACAGCCAGCGCACTAAAACACATCGCTTCACGCAATACAAATTAAAGAGCAAGGGGAAAGTTTTATGCAAAGGCATCGGCTTGGGAAGCAGAATTACGAGCGGCTATGCGCGTATCCTCCATTCGCCTGCGGACATTGACAAATTACAACAGAATGAAATCCTCGTGACGGGGCGCACCGACCCCGACTGGGACCCCGTGCTGAAGAAAGCCGCAGCCATCATCACCAATCAGGGCGGCAGAACATCACACGCAGCAATTGTTGCGCGCGAGCAGGGCGCTATCGCTATTGTTGGAACAGGCGATGCAACACAAACCATCACTGACGGGCAACTGATTACCGTTTCCACTGCGGAGAGCGACACGGGTTTCGTCTATGAAGGAAAATTAGAGTGGGATGAAAAGACTACGGATATCAGCCACGTAGAGATGCCGCAGACAAAAGTGATGTTCATCCTCGGACATCCCGAGCAGGCATTTAAATATTCGTTGCTGCCCAATGACGGTGTCGGGCTGATGCGCATGGAGTTTATCATTAACAATTCCATTGGTATTCACCCCATGGCGTTACAGCATTTTGAACAACTCACCGATGCAAAAGCAAAAGCGCTTATCGAAGAGCGCACGAAGCAGTATAAAAACAAAAGAGATTTTTTCATTCACCGTTTAGCGGAATCCACTGCGCAAATCGCTGCCGCCTTTTATCCAAAAGATGTGATTGTGCGCATGAGCGATTTCAAATCAAATGAATATGCGAACCTGATTGGCGGAAAGCAATTCGAGCCGAAAGAAGAAAACCCCATGATTGGCTTCCGGGGCGCATCGCGCTATTATCATCCGCTGTACCGCGAGGGATTTGAGTTGGAATGTGCCGCCATGAAAATGGTGCGCGAGCAAATGGGATTCACCAACGTGAAGCTGATGATTCCTTTTTGCCGTACGGTAAATGAAGGCGAGAAGGTTGTTGAAATCATGAAACAAAACGGGCTTGAGCGCGGCAAAAACGGATTGGAATTATACATCATGGTTGAGATTCCCAGCAACGCGCTGCTCGCAGAAGAATTTGCAAAACATTTTGACGGATTCTCCATCGGCAGCAACGATCTCACGCAACTCACACTTGGCGCTGACCGCGACTCGGAACTACTCAGCGACATCTTCAGTCCTTTTGACCCCGCAGTGATGCAGTTGATTCGCATGGCGATTGAAAAGGCAAAAACAGCAGGCATTAAAATCGGCTTGTGCGGACAAGCGCCCAGCGACTATCCCGAATACGCGCAGTTTCTCGTGGAGTGCGGCATTGACAGCATCTCGTTTAATCCTGATGCATTGCTGAAGGGAATTGAGAATATCAGCCAAGCCGAGACGAAACTGAAAAAGTAATCCGTTTTAAACCTGAACGTATTTCCTTCCAAAGCGCTCAATAATGGCGCGTTCGAGCGCTTCCTGATGATTGGGATGCGCGATGCGCAGCAACTCATAAGCGCGTTGATGCAGATTTTTTCCAAACAAATTTGCGATACCATATTCAGTAACCACATAGTGCATGTGCGCGCGTGATGTAGCTACGCTCGCGCCCGTTTTCAGCACGGGAACAATTTTCGACTCTCCTTTTTTTGTAGCAGATTGCATTGCGATAATCGGCTTGCCGCCTTCTGACAATGCGGCTCCGCGCATGAAATCCATTTGCCCGCCTACGCCTGAATATTGAAACGTGCCGATAGAATCAGCGCATACTTGCCCCGTGATGTCAATTTCAAGAGCGCTGTTTATTGCCGCCACGCGCGGGTTTGCACGAATCACATTGCCGTCATTCACATAGCTTGCCTCAAGGAATACAAATTGCGGGTTGTCGTCAACATAGTCATAAAGGTTGCGCGAGCCGATAGCAAAACTCGTTGCAATTTTTCCCTTATGCTTTTTTTTATAGCGGTTGGTGAGAACGCCTTTTTCAACAAGATTCATCACCCCGTCAGAAAACATCTCGGTATGCACGCCAAGGTCTTTGTGGTTTGCAAGACAGTCGAGCACCGCATCGGGAATCGCGCCAATGCCCATTTGCAACGTAGAGCGGTCTTCAATGAGCGAGGCACAGTGTTTTCCGATAGTGTGCTCAACTTGGGTATCTTCATTGTCATAATGCACTTCGGGAAGCGGTTCGTTCACTTCCACCAGCGCGTTAATTTCACGGATATGCAACAGTCCGTCACCATGTGTGCGCGGCATTTGAGGGTTCACCTGCGCGATAATGTATAAGGCATTTTTTACGGCTGCGCGGGTAATGTCAACGGATAATCCTAAGGAGCAGAAGCCGTGCTTGTCAGGCGGGGAAACATGCACGAGGGCTACATCAAGCGGCAGAATGTTTCGCTCAAATAATTGATAAATCTCGCTGAGAAACACCGGCACATAGTCTCCGTTGCCATGATTGATATTTTTGCGCACGGGTGCTGAAACGAATAGCGAATTGAAATAAAAACTGTCAGCATACTGCGGCTTTGTAATGCCGATTTCGCCCAACATGCTGATATTCACCAGCTCCACATTTTTCAATTCGTCCGCTCGCGCTTCCAACGCCCGCAGCAGATGGTGCGGAGTAGCAGCGCTGCCTTGCACGAAAACACGATTGCCTGACTGAACCACATTTAAGGCTTCCGCGCTGGTTTTGATTTTTTCAGTGTTAAGCATGGCAGGAATTTACTTCTAAAATAGAGGGTACAAAATAAAATGGAATGCTGATATAAATCATTGTTTGCCGAAACAAATGGGTTGTTCTTTGTTGTGAAAAATAAAAACAATCATTTTATGGAAACACTTACAAGCCCAAAAATAACTTACCTGCTCGAAGCAGGATTAGATGTATTGCATGTTGAAAGTAAAGAATGGCTCAGTGAACTCAAGTTCCTGAAAAGCGAACTTGACTTTTTTATGAAGTTGCTCAATTCAAAAGCGTTTGAGTTGGATAAAGAGCCGCAGCGACAACATATTTATGAGAATATGAATAAACTCTGCACAGCGATTGTCACCGAGTTGGAGCGGGAAGTAACAACGCATGAAAAGAACCTTGCAGAATTGCTTACATCCAAGAGCGGCAGCGATGCATCCTACCGTGCGCAGCATAAGCAGTTGAAGGCAAAAACGAGCCAGATTGATAATGATGTGCGCACCTTGAAGATGCTGGTATTCCGTTTAGTGGAGCATATTAAGTAAGCAGCATGAAGCGCATTATTTTGGTTGGCAGCGTGGCAGTGGCAGCATTGTTGAGCAGTTGCTCCACAGCAAAAATCTGTAGCAACTGCGGTAAGAAATGTGAAACGGCAACGCTTTTTTATCTGCCCGATTGCAAGGAGATAAAAGGCTATGTGAATTTTGACGAGAGCGGGATACAACGTGTATTAAAGCACGACATCCCGCAGGAGTTTCAAAAGGATAGCATACGGGTTTGCATTAAGTATGAAAATGTGGGAGTAGGTATTTTGATGTCTGATTGTATGCAATCGGAGATTATCAGAATAAAGTGCATGGAAAAAAAATAGCACAAATAAAAAGCATGGAAAAAATATTTGAAAACAAAGTCGCCATCGTAACGGGCGGTTCCTTTGGAATCGGGCGGGCAGCGAGTATCGCCTTCGCGCAGGGGGGCGCAAAAGTTGCCGTTGTGGATGTGGTGGAAGATACTGAAACAGTCAACGCGATAAAAGCCGCAGGCGGAGAAGCCATCTTTATTAAATGCGATGTTTCAAAATCTGCCGATGTGCAGGCGATGGTGGAGAAAACAGTGAAAACATACGGCAGGCTCGACTTTGCATTTAATAATGCAGGCATTGAAGGCGCGCCTGCTCCCACGCATGAATGTACGGAGGAGAATTGGGACAAGACCATTGGCATCAACCTCAAGGGAATATGGCTGTGCATGAAATATGAAATTCCGCATATGCTCAAGCAAGGCAAAGGCGCGATTGTGAATTGCGCATCCATCGCTGGAATAGTAGGTTTTCAGGGTTTGACTGCTTATGTGGCAACTAAGCATGGCGTAGTGGGCATCACAAAAACTGCCGCCCTTGAATATGCTAAAGCAGGTGTGCGCGTGAATGCCGTTTGCCCCGGTGTGATTAAAACACCGATGATTGACCGATTCACAGGTAAAAAGAAAGAAGCCGAACAGCAGTTCATCAACATGGAGCCAATCGGGCGCATGGGCGAGCCGGAAGAAGTGGCAAATGCTGTGCTGTTTTTATGTTCTGATGCGGCTTCATTCGTCACCGGCAATGCGATGGCGGTGGATGGGGGATGGATTGCGCAGTAAAATAGAATACAGATTACGAGGTAAGCATCCCGCCATTAATCGTGATGTCTTCTTCCTTCAACAGCGGCAACCCTTTGAAGCGAAGCACCAACTGCGCAACAGTGACAACATCTTTCTGACAGTAGGTGGCAATGCGCAGAAGGTTTTTTTCTTTCCAATACACCCTTCCTACATCGCTGCCATCAATATCATCTTTCGGAGTGGCAATGTTGAAAATACCCGCGAGTAGTTTGAGCGAAGTATAGCTTTTAATGTCGCCAAATTTCCAGAGTTGCATCGTGTCAATATGCTGCACTTCCCACGGCTTTTTACCTGAAAGGTCAAGTACGGCAGGCAGCGGGATTCCGTTTATCAGCATTCTGCGGCAGAGGTAAGGCACATCAAATTCCCTGATGTTGTGTCCGCACAAAGCATGTTGCGCATCATTGAAATGTTTTTCCAACAGATGTTTAAATCCAAGCAACACTTCTGCTTCATCATCGTGTGCAAATGATTTCACGCGAAACTTCAGCGCCCCGTTTTCTTTTTTGAAGTAGCCGGCAGAGATGCACACCACTTTTCCAAACTCAGCGTAGATGCCTGCGCGCCCGTAATAATTTTCGGCAAGCACATCTTCTTCTTTCATCAGTTTGCGCACTTTATGCTCCCACATTTGCTTGAAATGGTCAGGCAAATTATTGAAGTCATCAGTTTGCGGCACGGTTTCAATGTCGAATACCAGCAGGTTTTCTAAATTGAGATTTTCAAGCATCCGTTTGCTTTTTTACAAGATTGATAAACAACTCGCGTTCTTTGCGCGGCTCGATGGAGTTAGAACAGCGTTCAAAATACTTGATAGTAAAGTAAGGTGAAAAATATTGGAGATACTCTTCCTTATTTCCGCCAAAAGGAGGTTTATCGCCATTTAATTTATCATCAAACAATAACCCCACGAGTTTGCCGCCATCCTTCAGCAGTTCGTGCGCATGTTTTGCATACGCGGAACGCAGTTTTGTATCTATGGCGCAAAAGAATGTTTGCTCAATGATAATGTCGTATTGCTCTTTGTGTTCAAAGAAGTCCTGATGAATCAAATGCTTCACCGGAAAATCTTTCACGCGGTGATGAAAATGATGCAAGGGGCTGATTGCCCAGTCAATCAAAAAAACATTTTCAAACCCATTTCTGAAAAGATATTCCGCCTCATAGCCATTGCCGCTGCCGGGAATTAATATCTTCAGCAGCTTGTCAGTCAGTTGGTCAAAATATGTTTTTAGCGGAGTGGATATTTCACCGATGTCCCATCCGGTTTCCTTTTGCAAATAGCGAGTATTCCACGAGGCAGATGTTAATTCCATGTTTTTCTCCTTACGAAATATACGTAAAGATATGGTAGCTTTGGGGCACTTTTAACAATCATAAAAATAATTTCAAATGGCTCAAACTCAGGAGAATAAAAAAACCTTCTACATTGTTCTCATCCTTCTTTTGATTGCATTAAACGCCTTTTTTGCTTACCAACATTGGACAACAAAAAAGGAGTTGGTGAAAACAACCGAAGAAAAAAATACGCTGGATTCATTGCTTACTATCGCGAAGGATTCCCTGACGGCAAACTCAGTGCGCATCACTTCGTTGCAGGGAAGGAACGCGGAGTTGGACAGCCTTATGGCTTCAAGACAAAAGGAATTGGAAGAAGCAATCGGTCAGTTGGAAAAGTTGAAGAAAGAAGGAAACTATACACGCAGACAATTAGATGAAGCACGCAATAACGTGAAGAAGTTGCAGGAGGAAAACAAACTCTTCCTCGGAAGAATTGATTCGCTCAGCACGCAAGTACAGTTCCTCACAAAGCTCAGTGACTCGCTGAATACCGGATTGCAGGTGCAAAAAAATCAAAATCAACAGTTGTTGACTGAAAAAGATTTTCTTGCAAGAAAAGTAGAAATCGGTTCATTGCTAAAGCCCGAAAATATTGTGGGTACTGGCGTATTCATGAAATCAAACGACCGCGAAGTGCCTACCTCAAAAGCAAAAAAATCAACGAAACTGAAAATCTGCTTTGATGTTCCTGAAAATGTTGTAGCCGAACCGGGAACAAAAACGATGTTGATTCGCCTCCTGAATCCGCAAGGTGCTACTATTTGGGTTACCTCATCAGGCTCAGGTTCTTTTACAACTGATACGGGTGAAGAAAAGCAATATACGCTTGCAAAGAGTTTTGAGTATAGCAATCAAAAACAGAATATTTGCACCTATTGGGAGCAAACGCAGGGCTTTGGTTCCGGTGATTATACCGCTATCTTTTATCAGGATGGGCATGAACTCGGGCAGCAAAAGTTTGAGTTGAAATAACTTTCATAAGAAAAGAATAAGAGAACCTCCGGAGTGAAAACTTCGGAGGTTTTTTGTTTTTAGAAATTCTTTGAAAAGTTCTAAGATTTAAAACTCTGCATTGTTTCTTCGCTTGAAGAAAACGATTCTGACTAACGCAATCACGGTCGCTATAGATAAAATAACTCCCCAACTCTTTGCAAGAAAAAGGAAGATACCTTCCAGAATTTTCCAGCCGAATTTGAATGCCTCTGCCACTTTCGCAAAAAAATTGGAATCATACGCTTCAATATTTTTATCATTTGCAATCAACTCGCGCCTGAATACTTCGCGCTGATAAATGAAAAGTTGAATCGTGCTATAAGCGATTTTATCCTTTAATCTAAGATTGGAAATCAACGCCTCATCCGCCTGCTCCTGCTTGCTCAGAATTTTATCTTCAGCATTTGTAGTTTCCTGAAGTTTCTTTCCCTTGTCGTCAACTGCTTTTGAAACACGTTCCTGATATATGGCAGAACGCCCTTGTTTAAATTTATTTTCCAATAGTTGAAACTGCACATCATCCGCCTTGATACTGCGATGGTCTAAATAATCAATCACCGGAACGAGCGCTCTCAGTGTGCTGTCGAGCTTTATGTTCGGCACACGAAGCGTCATCGTGTTTTGCGCTACATAATAAATGGTTTCAAGCGAGGAGTCAGCGCTAATTGGTATCACTGTTTGTCTCGTGATATTGCTGGATAAATTCGTGTACGTTACAAAACCATCAAATCGCGCTGCAATATCTTCCAGAGCGTAAGTTGCTTTAGCGATATCTTTCACTCTGAATTTTATATCAGCAGTTCGTATGAATTTTCTTGTTGTATCTTTTTTATTTTCAACAGCGGATGAGGAGGAAATCGCGTCAAACGCTGCCTGTTTGTATTCACCCTCTCCGTTTGCATCATAGAGATTAGAGGTGAATGTTCCGTTTTCAAAGTCAATGGCTGGCGGGGCGCTTGAAGCTGTTTCGTCAAGAGCAGCAGGCTCAAAAACATGCTGCATTTTAGCTTTTTCATGCTTGTTTGAGCAGCCAAAAAGAAATGTTGCAAGCAAGAGGGATTGAAGGAGAAATCTTGTGTTGAGCATGGGCAGTTTTTTTTAGGTTAATGATTAAGATGCAAGCAGACGTACTTTTGCATACGATACGAAATCCGGAACTTAATTTCGTGAAGAACTAATCCTGTGCAGAATTATTTTTCAGTCGCAATTTTTTCACTTTTTTTAACGCAAGCCTTCAACTCCTGTTCGCAAGCCAACAAACCCATGCAACAACACGCCTACACCAATCACCTTATTCACGAAAGCAGTCCTTATTTATTGCAACATGCGCACAATCCGGTTGATTGGCATCCGTGGGGAAAGGAGGCGCTGGAGAAGGCAAAGAAAGAAAATAAGTTGCTCATCATCAGCATCGGCTACGCAGCTTGCCATTGGTGCCATGTGATGGAGCATGAATCATTTGAAGACACGGCAGTTGCCAAAGTGATGAATGAAAAATTTGTCGCGATAAAAGTTGACCGCGAAGAACGCCCGGATATTGACCAAATCTACATGCATGCATGCCAGATGATTTCCGGCAGTGGCGGCTGGCCCCTTAATGCGATTGCGTTGCCGGACGGTCGCCCGATTTATGCTGGCACGTATTTTCCAAAGCAAAATTGGATTAGCGTATTGCAACAAGTGAATGATTATTACAGAAATGATCCGGTTAAGGCAGAGCAATATGCGCAGCAACTCAGCGAAGGAATTAAAAGCTATGAAGTAATCACGGAAAAAGTTGCGGAGCAAGCAGTAACGCGCAAAGATGCAGACACCGCGTTCCAACATTTAATTATCACACAAGATTTTAAAAAAGGTGGACGCGCAGGTGCGCCTAAATTTCCGATGCCTGTGAATTATGAATTTCTGTTGTTGTATCATCACCTCACGGGCGAAGATGACGCGCTCAAGGCAGTTGAAGTCACGTTGGATAACATCGCGCAGGGCGGCATTTACGACCATGCAGGTGGGGGCTTTGCGCGCTATTCTGTGGATGGCGACTGGCATGTGCCGCATTTTGAAAAAATGCTGTATGACAATGGGCAACTTGTTAGCTTGTACTCCCATGCTTATCAACTCACGAAAAAGCCTTTGTATAAAAAAGCAGTGTATGAAACGTTGGCGTGGGTGGAGCGCGAAATGACTTCACCTGAAAACGGATTTTATTCTTCGCTTGATGCCGACAGTGAAGGCGAGGAAGGAAAGTTTTATGTCTGGAAAGCCGATGAAATAAAAAAACTGCTTGGCAATGATGCGCAATTGTTCATGGATTATTATGACGTGAGCGAACATGGAAATTGGGAAGAAACAAACGTGCTGCGCATTCAAACGGAGCCGCAAAAAATTGCGGAGAAGAAGAAGCTTTCAATGGAAGAATTGAATACGCGCATTGACAGCCTGAAGAAAATAGTTTTAGCAGAAAGAGAAAAGCGCATTCGCCCTGCGCTGGATGATAAAATCCTTACAGCATGGAATGCGTTGATGCTAAAGGGTTATGCGGACGCATACCGCGCATTTGGTGAAGAAGCGTTTCTAAAGAAGGCGATTGCAAACGCAAATTTTATTCTTACTAAAGCTTCAAATAGTGATAAACTTTTCCGCAATTACAAAAACGGCAAAGCAACCATTGATGCGTTTTTGGATGATTACGCATTAACGATTGAGGCATTCATTGCACTCTATGAAGCGACCTTCGATGAACAGTGGCTGACACACGCCAATCGCTGGACGGATTATGTCCTTCAGCATTTTCTTGATAAACAGAGCGGCATGTTTTACTACACTTCTGATTTGCACGAAGATTTAATTGCCCGCAAAATGGAACTGAGCGACAATGTGATTGCTGGCTCTAATTCAGTGATGGCGAAAAATCTCTTTGTGCTGGGCGAGCTTTTCTACAAAGAAGAATATGCGCTGATGGCGGCACAGTTATTCAGCAATGTGAAAGCAGACGTGTTAAAGCATCCTTCTTTCTATGCAAACTGGGCTTCACTTGCTTGCCTGCTTGCAGAGCAGCCGTATGAAATCGCAATCGTTGGGAATGCTTGCGATGCAATCAGAAAGCAGTTTGACGAGCATTTTCTCCCGAATGCGTTATTCCTTGGCGGAAAATCCGAAGGCGCGCTTCCTTTATTAGAGAATAAACTTGCCGAAGGCAAAACGATGATTTACGTGTGCCGCAACAAAACCTGCAAACTGCCGGTGACGACAGTTGAAGACGCATTGAAACAGATGCAATAACTTAACTTTGTGCCGCTTTAAAAATTTCGTTTTAAAATAAATCTAATTCCCTTAAATCAACAGCATGAAAGAAGTCTATCTCGTTTCCATGGCGCGTACGCCTGTCGGATGTTTTGGCGGAGCGCTCTCTTCACTCACGGCAATTGAGCTTGGCGCAATTGCAATTAAGAATGCAGTGCAACGTGCCGGATTGAAATCCGAACAGATTGATGAAGTATTCATGGGCAATGTGATTAGCGCCAATCTCGGGCAAGCGCCCACCACGCAGGCGATTCTTGCTGCGGGGCTTTCCCCGCAAATTCCTACTACTACAATTAATAAAGTGTGCGCATCCGGCATGAAGGCGATTATGTTCGCAGCGCAAAGTATATTGACCGGTGATAATGACGTGGTGCTCGCAGGCGGCATGGAGAGCATGTCGCGCGCGCCTTACATGGTTGACAAAGCGCGCTACGGATTCGGCTATGGCAACGGTGTGTTTCTCGATGCCATTGTGCGCGATGCGCTGCAAGACCCTTACAAAGGCTACATGATGGGCAATGCCGGTGAAGTGTGCGCGAAAAAATATTCCTTCACGCGCGAAGAGCAGGATGCCTATGCAATACAATCCTATCAACGCGCTGCAAAAGCCTATCAGGAGGGCGCGTTCAATGATGAATTGGTGGGCGTTGAAATAGCAGGGAAGAAAGGCGCGGTGGTGGTGAGTGAAGATGAAGAATACAAAAAGTTTTCCCCCGATAAAATCCCGACAATCAAACCTGCATTCGACAAAGCCGGAACTATCACTGCCGCGAATGCTTCAAAAATTAATGATGGCGCAGCGGCTGTCGTGCTGATGAGCGGTGAGAAAGTAAAAGAACTCGGCATCAAGCCGCTGGCTAAAATTCTTTCCTATGCCGATGCTGCGCAAGAGCCGGAAATGTTTACTACCACGCCATCGAAGGCAATGCCTAAAGCGTTGCAAAAAGCAGGATTGAAAATTTCTGATGTTGACTTCTTTGAAATCAACGAAGCCTTCGCTGTTGTTGCGCTGGCAAACATCAAAGAGATGGACTTGAATCCCGATAAGGTAAATGTATTTGGTGGCGCTGTTGCATTGGGACATCCTGTAGGCATGAGCGGCACACGCATCACCATGGCGCTGATTTCCGCTTTAAACAAAAAGGGCGGAAAGATTGGCTGCGCAGGCATTTGCAACGGTGGCGGTGGGGCAAGCGCAATTGTTATTGAGAAAGTGGTGTGATGTAGTAATTCGCCAATGTGACAGTGGACAAAAACAAAGAAAAAGTAGTTGAAAAGCTAAAAAACTGGATTGTTGAGAAGCACGTAATCAGTTTGGATGAAACTATGCCTGTTATGTGTGATGATAAAGAGGAAAGGGAACTTAGGGACGGCACTAAAAAAACGTCTATGAGATTTGGTTTAGAACATCTGATTATATTGAACGCAATCAACAAGGAGAAATAACTGAATTTATGGAAGGGATGTATTGTTCCGCTTACTATGATGCATCTAACTTGGAGCTATTGTATATTTCAAAAAATACCAGCCCAGAGTATATTGAACCTGACGGCAGCTATTAAGTGCAACTCCATAATATGAGAAATATTTGTTTGTTCGTTTTGTCTCAACTTGTTTTTTGTATTTCTATCCAAGCCCAAAACTCTCCCCCCGTTCTCTCCAACATCACTGCGCTTGCAGACACCATTCTGCATAAGCTTACTGTAACGTATGATGTGAGCGATGCAGAAAATGATTCACTTGAAATTTTCTTGAACGCTTCCACAAATGGCGGACTTTATTTTCCGTACAACACATCCAATGCAACGGGCGATGTTGGTTTTCCTGTAACACCGGGAACAGGCAAGCGCATTGTGTGGTATTATCCTGATTCGCTTTCGCTCATGCTTCCCTCGTTCATTGCCAAGCTTGCGGCTGATGACCACGCAAGCGGAATATCCATTCAGCAAATCATCGAGCAAATTGACAGCAACCGCCTGAAGCAAAATGTGCAACTACTGGAAGGAATTCGCCACCGTACAACAGGTGCAACGCATTTGGAGGCAGTGCGCGACTCACTGCTGGCGCGTTTTCAGCAATATGATTTGGAAACGCGCATTCATCAGTTTCCTTACAATAATTATACAGGAGAAAATATTATCGGAAAAAAAAGCAGCGCAGTGAATGACACGCGCACCTATATCGTTGACGGGCATTACGACACCGTTGACGACAGCCCCGGTGCAGATGATAACGCCAGCGCTCTTGCAGGAATTTTGGAAATTGCGCGTGTGCTTGCACCGCTTCAGTTGACAAGCGCAGTAGAGTTTATCGGTTTTGATTTGGAAGAGCAGAGCTTGCTCGGCAGCGAAGCGTTTGTGCCGGGCGGCATTCAGCCTGATGAAAAAATTGCGGGCGTGTTTAATATGGATATGATTGGCTATTTCAGCAACCAGCCGTTTTCGCAAACTCTGCCTCAGGGTTTCGATATTATTTTCCCGGATTTGTATGCCGAACTTGTTGCAAATGATTTTCGCGCAAACTTTATCATCAGCACGGCAAATACAAATTCCAATTCGTTGCTTTTTCTTTTTGACAGCATGGCAACGCAGTATGTTCCTGATTTGTTAGTTGGTAATATTTCTGTGCCCGGCAACGGAACAATAATTGCCGATTCACGCAGAAGCGATCATGCTGCGTTTTGGGATGCAGGCTACAAAGCATTGCACCTTTCCGATGGCGCTGAGACACGCAACCCCTACTATCATGGACCGGCAGACACGATAGGCACCCTCAACTTTACGTTCATGCACCAAATCACGCAAGCCGTTGCTGCTTCGCTGCTGCATCTGTCACCACCTGCTCATGCCGACATTGAAATTGTTCAGGTAACGGGCGACCCCGCATCGTCTATTACGAAAATTGAAATGGGCGATTGCAATATCTTGCTTTCACCTAATCCCACAAGCGGTTCATTCAAAATTTCAGCGGCAGACTGTGGCACTGAAACAATGCAGGTGAAATTGATTTCGGTAGAAGGAAAAACGATTTGGGAAGGACAACTGCATGCGGGAAAAGAATTAGAATTTACAGAGTCAATTCTGCCTGGATATTATTTTGTGGAAGCGCGCAATTCCGGCAAGAGCTATTTAGAAAAAATAGTGGTGGAATAATTCACACCGGATACTCCACAAAATTCCTTTCGGTTTCATAGAGTTTCACCTGCAAATCATATTTCTTGTCTAAGCGATTACGCAGCAGGTTGTAAATGACAACGGCAATATTCTCAACGGTGGGAATCAATTCTTTAAACTCGACAACATCAAGATTTAAATTCTGATGGTCGAAACGCTGCGTTACTTGTTCCTCAATAATGTCTTTCAGGATTTTCAGGTCAATCACATAGCCTGTTTCAGTGTCAATATCTCCTGTCACTTTCACGATCAACTCATAATTATGTCCGTGATAATTCGGGTTGTTGCATAAGCCAAACACTTCCTGATTCTTTTCAAAATCCCATTTGGGATTGAATAATCGGTGAGCAGCATTGAAGCGGGCTTTACGAAAAACAGCGAGGCGCATATTGGTTTTGTTTTTAACCGCAAAGGCGCAAAGAACGCGCAGACTTTTCCTTTGCGCCTTAGCGTCTTTGCGGTGAATGTATTTCTTTCAGAGCGCAAATCTCGTAATTTCACAGGCAATGCTTTTCAAGAACATTATCGGGCAAAGTGAACTGCGGCAAAGACTGATTGACTCAGCGAAAAACGGAAAAGTGAGTCATGCGCAGTTATTTCTTGCACCGCTTGGACATGGCGGATTGCCTTTGGCATTGGCTTTCAGCCAATATCTCAATTGCGAAAATCGGGGCGATGAGGATTCCTGCGGGAAATGTCCTTCATGTGTCAAAGCACAGAAACTCATTCACCCCGACATTCACTTCTCTTTTCCATTTCCGAAAGTGGATAAGAAAGAGTTGTGCGATGAATTCATCAAAGACTGGCGCGAGGCAGTACTTGAAAATCCTTATTTGGATTTGCTCACTTGGATGACGCGCTTTGAAGCGGAAAACAAGCAGCCGAATATTCCGATTAAGGAATGTCACAATATTCTACATAAGTTGAGCCTGAAAGCGTTTGAATCACCCTACAAGGTGGTGATTCTTTGGCTGCCCGAATATTTAGGAAAGGAAGGAAACTCCCTCTTGAAAATGCTTGAGGAACCGCCTGACCGCACTGTGTTTCTGTTTGTCGCTGAAAGTTCAGATTTGGTGCTACCTACGATTCTTTCACGGATGCAAATCACGAAGATTCCGCACATTGAATACGGTTTGCTCGCAACGGTCTTGCAGGAAAAATTTGAACTCAACGAAGATGAAGCATATCGCTTGGCAACGCTTTCCAATGGCAACTATGTGGAGGCTGCGCGACAGGCGCAACACGCGCTGGGAGACTTGTCAGAGTTATTCGTGCAATGGTTTGGCTTGTGTTTCCCGAGTCAGCAAACTCGCTCGCTGGAGATTTACAGTTGGATTGAAAAATTTGCAACCATCGGCAGGGAAAATCAAAAAAGCTTTTTGAAATACGCATTGCATTTTCTCAGGGAAGCCTTATTCATCCAGGCAACCGAGAAAAAATCGCAGGTGCTGACGCAAAGCGAAAATGAACTTGCCCTGCGGCTTATCCAAGGCGCGGGGTACAATACGCTCGATGCGCTTTACAAGCAAATCAACGAAGCGCACTTTCATGCGGAGCGCAATGCACATCCCAAAATGTTGCTGATGAGTCTCACGCTCAAAGCGGCAAGCCTGTTAAAACAGAATCAAGTAACTTTAGCCTGACTTGACACGCGCGCTTCTGCGGTATTTATTTTCTGAATGATTTAATTTTTTGACACGATGGGTTGCAACAGTTGTTCTACAAATAGCGGCTTGCCTAAAGGCTGTAAAAATAATGGCAGTTGCCAAACGGGTTCCTGCAACAAGCAAAATACGTTCAACTGGCTTGCTGACATTCCCATCGCGTTTGGCGCGGATGATTACCGGTATTATGAAATCAGTTTCAAAGGCGGTAGTCGCAAGGCTTTCTACAAGAACGACCACAACCACCTGATTGAAACAGGTGATGTAGTGGTGGTGGAAACTTCAATGGGCGCTGATGTGGGCGAGGTGACGCTTTCAGGCGAGTTGGTGAAAGCGCAGATGCGAAAGAAAAATGTAAAAGATAAAACAGAGATTAAGAACATCCTCGGCAAAGCATCAGAAAAAGATATTGAAGCGTTGAAAGAAGTGCGCGCAATGGAGCCTGATATTCTGGTTCGCGCAAGAGCCATTGCGCGCAGCATGAAGCTCAACATGAAAATCAGCGACATTGAGTTTCAAACGGATAAAAAGAAAGCCACCTTTTTTTATACCGCAGAAGACCGTGTGGATTTTAGAGAATTAATAAAAATATACGCGCATGATTTTAAAGTGAAAGTGGAAATGCGCCAAATCGGTCCACGGCAGGAGGCTGGAAGACTTGGCGGCATTGGTGATTGCGGTCGCGAGTTGTGTTGCTCTACATGGCTTACTGACTTTAAATCAGTTTCGACAACGGCTGCGCGCTATCAAAATCTTTCTATCAATCTTGATAAACTTTCCGGGCAATGCGGTCGCCTGAAATGCTGCTTGAATTATGAGTTGGATACATATATCGAAGCATTGGAAGAATTCCCCAAAAATGCCGACAGGATTCATACTGAGAAAGGCGAAGCGCGATTGCAGAAAACAGATATTCTGAAGCGGCTGATGTTTTACACGTTCAAGGAAGATTCAAAATTTTATCCTGTTCCTGTAAATAAAGTGAAAGAGATTCTTGCATTAAATGCAGAAGGAAAAAAGCCAGAAGATTTAGGAATTATAGTTGAACTGACGCCCGAAGTTGAAATTGAACAACAAGCTGACTTAGTTGGTCAGATTTCAGTAGAAACGCTTGATAAAGCCGCAAGAAAAAACCGCAATCAAAATAGCAGGGGCAGAAGAGACGGTGGTAACAGGCAAGCTCAAAACAGAGGTCAGGATAACAGGGGTGGTGAACTGAGAGGTGGTGAAAACAGAGGAGGCGAAAACCGCAGCGCTGATACTCGTGGCGGTGAACGCAGAGGTGGAGAAAACAGAGGAGGTGAACCCCGCAGGGCTGACAATCGGGGCAGTGAACGCAGAGGTGGTGATAACAGAAACAGAGATAATCGCGGCAGAGATAATAGGGGACAGCAACGCGGAGGGCAGAACAGAGGTCCGCGACCACAGGGCGGCAATAACCCGAATCCAAATAACAAACCGCAGGGAGAAAATCCGCAGGGGAACAATCAATAATCAAAATTCAAAAGAACAAAGAGCATAACATCAATGACAAAATCATTGCAACGTGTTTGTGTTTTGATAATTGGAACTTGTTTATTCTTTCTTACAAGTTGCGATTCGAAAAGAGTTTACGAAGAGAACATTGACATTCCCTCTTACATCTGGAATTTAGATTTCAAGCCGACATTCAATGTGACAATTGAAGACACTGCGCAGCTTTACAATATTTATGTGAACGTGCGCCACACCACGTATTATCCCAATAGCAATCTGTGGGTGCTCATTACCACGCAATTTCCTGATGGGAATAAAATAGAAAAGCGCGTGAACCTTCCCCTCGCTGACAAAACAGGCAAATGGGATGGCGAATGTCTGGGGGACATTTGCGATGCACAGATACAAATACAAGAAAACGCTTTTTTCAATCAGCCCGGAAATTATTCCTTCCAGCTTGCGCAAATCATGCGCACTAATAACCTGCCGCTGGTGATGAGCGTAGGGCTGCGTGTTGAGAAAGTAGGCGAGAAAAAAGAATAGCGCACGGATGACGCGGATTAAACGGATTTGAATTTTCTTAATAAAGTTGTCGAAATAAATTCCACAATTTTCACAATTAAACCACATTGGCACATACAACACATCGCTATGTGCCTCTGTGGTTATTTTTTGCGAAATTTTCCAGGTCAGAATTTTTGTGGAAGTTAGTTTAAAAATGTTCATTATCTATTCTTATTAGTTTCATCCGGTCATCCATGTGCCATTAATTCCTAACTTTTCATACTTAAATCTTCATGCGGTGGACTTCTTCAGCGAGTTTTTAAAAAATCCAATTAAATATTCCATCCCGATATTTTTTATTCTTATCGGCATTGAGTTGCTCGTGGACAAAATCAGGAAGTCGCACCTCTATCGCTTTAATGATGCAATCACCAACCTCAGTTGCGGCATCGGATCGCAGGTGGTTGGTTTGTTTTTGAGAGTATTTACCATTGGCGCTTATGCGTGGCTCTATGAAAATTATTCTCCGTTCAAAGGGCAAATTCCCGTTACGTGGTGGAGCATCCTCGTACTGTTCATCGGGGTTGATTTATTCTATTATTGGTTTCACCGACTTGCCCATGAAGTCTCTGTGCTGTGGGGCAGCCATGTGGTGCATCATCAGAGTGAAGAATACAATTTGACTGTCGCGCTGCGGCAAGCGTGGTTGCAAGGCGCATTCTCATGGGTGTTTTATTTGCCGCTTGCGTTTCTCGGCTTCGAGCCATTCGTGTTCGTGTCTATCGCGGGCTTTCAAACGCTGTATCAATTTTGGATTCATACGAAGACGATTGACAAACTACATCCCGCGTTTGAATATGTGTTCAACACACCCTCTCACCACCGCGTGCATCATGGCGTGAACCCAATATATATTGACCGCAATCATGGCGGCACCCTCATCATTTTTGACCGTATGTTCGGCACGTTTCAAAAAGAGGAAGAAGAAGTGGTGTATGGCATCACCAAGCAAACCAAAAGCTGGAACCCGCTGTGGGTGAATTTTGAATACTGGATTGATTTATTCCAAAGTGCTTTCAGGGCGAGTAAGTGGAGCGACAAAATAAAAATACTTATGAAGCAGCCCGGCTGGTATCCCGATGAGCTGGGCGGAGTGCAGCAGCCACGCGCAGTAACCCCCGCTACTTTTCACAAATATGACACGCATATTCCGAAGGGGCTGAACATGTATGTACTGCTGCATTTTATAATCATGCTTACGGGCACCACCATTTTTCTTTTCAAGTTCAAAGATTTTACCACGGAAATGAATATCGGGCTTACCGTGCTGATTGTTTTTTCATTGGTAAACCTCGGTGGCGTGTTTGAAAGCAGGCGCTGGGTGCTGCCGATGGAAATCGTGCGGCTTGTAGCCGTGATGGTTACATTTATTTTTTTGCTGAAAGGGCAATATAGCTTCGCGCCCGTTGCAGTTGTGTGCTCGCTGCTGCTCGTGGCGAGCATTGTGTGGATGGCATATTACCACAACAATTTTTTTGAACGAGCTTTCCCCGCCAAAGCATAGGCGCAGTCAAACTCCAATGCTACTCGTATATTGATTGAATGATTTTGGTAAGAGGTAAAGAATCGGTTTAATTTCAATACTGATTTTATTAAAACGCAGCATTCAAGTTGCAAATGCAACTTTGGTTAGTTAATGGGAATAAGAGTTTGAAAATTTATGTTCCTGATTTCTACTAAGATTTTAAGAAACCCTCACCACACCCAAAGAAACGGTAAATGAAAAGAGGAAATGCCTTAACGAGTGCGGCACTGCTCATTCTTTCTTCTTGCAGCAGGCATCAAGGTTGTTGTAAGCCTGCGGGATGGCTTTTATCTCATCGGCATCAAAGCCTTGGCTGGCAAGCGCCTGGCGGATGGCATCAGGCTGAATCTTTTCAGGATTGTAGCGCACGGTCACAGTCATGTTTTTATCATCAATTTGCACCTGCTTCACGCCCTTCTGACTGATAAGCCCGATTTCAATGCGCGGACCGCAGCTTTCGCATCTCAGGCAATGGTCGCAAAAGAGGTTTGTTTTAATAACAACGGTTTCCGTTTGCGCCATCACCGAAAGCATGGATGCAGAAAGCACGAATACAGTAAAAATCATTTTTTTCATAGAAGCTATTTAGGGCAAAATAAACGCTTTCGCAAAGATGTTATTGCGTAAACCTGTTTTAGGACAACACACTCAACACCCCTAACTCCACACACAACACCCAATGTGTCGAATTTTAGTCATTCTGTTATTTCTTGTTAATGCCCTGCGCGAATTCATGCCTGCCTGCGTTTAGCAAGCGGTAACTTTACACGTATGCTGAAAATCGGAATTCTGTTTGGCGGTCCCTCGCGCGAAAGGGAGATTTCTTTTGCCGGTGGGCGCACAGTGTTTGACAACCTCAACAAAACACTTTTTGAACCTGTTCCCATTTTTGTTGACAGCCTGAAGAACTTCATTCTGCTGGATTGGCAATATGTCTATAAGGGCACGGTGCGCGATTTTTACCCGCCCATCAGTTTTGTGCCACCCAGTCCTAACAATTTCCAGGTGTATCTTGAAAGCCTTGCGCAGTTAGATGCGGCAACGCTTGATAAGCTGATTCAAAAAGTAGGAAAGCGTGTGCGCATAGATGAGTTGCCGGGCTTGATTGACTTCGCATTTCTCACCTTGCACGGCAGCTTTGGCGAAGACGGGGTGATACAAGGCAGTCTGCAAGGGTTGGAAATTCCTTACTCCGGCTCAGGCATTCTTCCATCGGCAATCGGCATGAACAAAGCGTTTCAAAAAAGCACACTGTCTAAAGCGGGATTTCCGACACCGAAATTTATCACCCTGAAAAAAGCCGATTGGCTCATTGAAGCAAACCGCAAGAAAATCTTTCAGGATGCATCTGAAAAGATTGGAGGAAAAATCGTTGTGCGCCCTGCAAATCAGGGTTCTTCAATTGGCGTTACGATTGTAGAAAAAGAAAACGAAGTTGAATTTAACAAAGCAGTTGACAAAGGCTTTTTTATCAGAACGATTGCAGCCAGTGAATGGACGGGATTGAAACCTGCGCAAAAAGTTGCGTTCATCCGCTCGCTCACTGATATTCGCGAAGGAGTTGGCTTGCCCGCTATTGTTGCAGGCAAAAGACTAATACATCCTGAAGTGTTGTTTTCATTTATTGAAAATCATTTTGCAAACAATACTGCTGCACTTACCATCGAAGGCACTGATTCTGAAACCGAAGTAGTGATTGAAGCCTTCATTGATGGAAAAGAGTTTTCGTGTATCGTGGTAAAAAATACTGACGGCAAACCGCTTGCATTGCCTCCAACAGAAATTGTGAAAGGCGGTGAGGTGTATGACTATCGCTCAAAATATCTTGCTGGGCTTTCGCGCAAAGTGACTCCAATTCAGATTGAAGAGAAAAAAATTGAGGCGATTCGCAAAGCGTGTGAAGAGTTGTTTGAATTCTTTGGCTTTCATGTATATGCCCGCATTGATGGTTTCATCAAAGCGGATGATACGATTTATCTCAACGACCCGAACACCACTTCGGGCATGTTGCCCTCTTCGTTTTTCTTCCACCAGGCTGCTGAAATCGGGTTGAATCCTTCGCAGTTTCTCACGTATATTATCCGCACTTCCTTGCAAGAGCGGATTGATTCAGGCGCAGGAAACGCGCAGATGAAAAGGTTGCTCGAACAACTTGACAGCGAACTTGTGTTGCTGCGTTCATCCGCAACAATGAAGAAAAAGATTGCGGTGATTCTTGGTGGCGTTTCCACCGAAAGACATATCTCGGTGGAAAGCGGACGCAACATCTATGAGAAACTCGCTTCATCCGAAAAGTATGAACCTATTCCCGTTTTCCTTACAGGTTCATTGGAAGAGCATCGCTTGTTTAAAATTCCGGTGAATGTTTTGTTGAAAGACAATGCGGATGACATTCGCGAAAAAGTATTGTCGTTTAAAAAACATCCGGTGATTGAGCGCATTAAAAAAGCAGGCGCAAGCATCACGGAAAAATATCTTTCCAAAACTCCGTTGTTTGAACCGGTGGAAACAAGCTATGAGCAATTAGCAAAAGAAGTGGATGGAGTATTCATAGCGCTGCATGGTCGTCCGGGCGAAGATGGCGCAATACAAGCGAAGTTGGAAGAAGTGAATCTTCCTTACAACGGCTCTGGCGTTTACTCTTCGCAAATCACCATCAACAAGTTTGAAACAAACGAGTTGCTGCGCCAGCATGGATATAAAGTGGCTGACCACGCGCTCGTTGCGCGTGAAGAGTTTTTGGCGCATCCGCAGAAAGCCATTCAGCAAATCGTTTCGATGCTCGGCTTTCCGCTCATCGCCAAGCCGGTAGATGAAGGATGCAGTTCAGCAGTGAAGAAAATTGCAGATGAAGAAACATTGAAGAATTATCTGCTGATGGCATTCAGAGATACAGGTGAAATGGATACAACGCTGGCAACTGCATTGCACCTGAAACCAAAAGAAGAATTTCCGCGCATGCATGCTGTGCTTGTAGAAAGTTTTATCGAGCGTGGCAATGCAAAATATTTTCTTGAAGTGACGGGCGGAATGCTCACACACATGGACGACCACGACAACATTGAGTTTGAAGTGTTTGAGCCTTCCGAAACGCTGGCAGGTGGCGAAGTGCTTTCATTGGAAGAAAAATTTCTTGCAGGCGAAGGACAGAACATCACGCCTGCGCGCTTTGGCGCCACGAAAGAAGAATATGAGTTGATTGCTTCCAAAGTAAAAAAAGATTTGGAAGGCGTGGCGCGTGTGCTGAATGTGGAAGGTTATTGCCGCATTGATGCGTTTGTAAAAGTTTCGACAGCGATGCGCGTGGAAACAACAATCATCGAGGTGAATTCGTTACCGGGCATGACGCCTGCTACTGTAATCTTCCACCAGGCAGCTATCAATGGGTACAAGCCCTACGAGTTTATTGATAAAATATTGGAATTTAGCTTCAAAAAAAACCGAGTTGGGCTTCATTAAATTTATCGCTACCCGCTATTTCTGGATTAACCTGCTGATTGCGCTTTGCCTCGCTTATGCCATAGTGCATTTCACAATGAGTTCGCTGAAAGGATTTACGCATCATGGCGAATCCATCACCGTGCCTGATTTGAATAATCTTACCCTGCCCGAAGTGGAAGAACAGTTGACCACATTGAAGCTGAAATTTGCCGTGATTGATTCCTCCTATCTGCTGAAAAAGAAACCCAACATTGTGCTCGACCAAGACCCCGATGCTGATTCAAAAGTGAAAGAAGGGCGCACAATTTATCTTACCGTTTCACGCAGGGTTCCTCCTCCTGTGAAAGTGCCTAACCTCATTGACCTCAATTTAGTGTTTGCGCAAAAAGCGTTGGAGAGCGCAGGATTGAATACGGGCGAACTGCAATACCGCCCGGGACTTGGAAAAAATAAAGTGATTGAGCAATTGTATTTAGGGAAACCGATTCTTGCCGGAAAAGAAATTCCAAAGGGTTCAAAAATCAGTTTAATACTTGCTGATGGCTTGGGCGAAACGAAAGGCGAAGTGCCGAATTTGATTGGACGCACTTTGGAGCAGGCAAAATGGGTATTGAACACGCTCAACTTCAACATCGGATATGTAGAATTTGATGCGACAACGAAAGACTCAAACACCGCTGTGATTTACAAACAGGTGCCCGAGTATGACCAAGTTTCACCACCGGAATTGAATTACGGAGAAGCGGTAGATATTTATCTCACAAAAGAATTGCCTGAATTTTTAAAACAGTATTCCGCAGATTCCCTCAACCAATGATAAAAACAATATTCCTTTTTGCATTTCTTTCCGCTTTCCTGTTTTCCAACGCGCAGGAAAAGGTGATTGACCTGGAAATGAACCCACAGTTATATCATCAACATAAGCAGAGAATAGAAACAGCCGCTGGTAAGAAACAAGCAACAGATGCGCTATTTCATTCGCCTATAACATTACCCCTCCCTTTTGTTGATGATTTCTCAAGGTATCATCTGAAATCGTTTGAACTTGGAAGTTTCCCCGTTACTGATACGGTGAATCGCAGCGTTGAACTCACTACTGACACGCTTACGTTCAGCTATATGTTTGATACTTCCTGGAAATACGTTTACAATATCGCGTTGCTGCAAATTGATTCCTTCCCACAGAGCAGAATATTTTTGCCGTTGAATAACGACCAGAGTTATTACTCCGTTACGACAGAGATTCTTGCTGGGTGGCCTCTATACTACAATAATTATACTTTTGATAATCTCGGCAATGCACTCGATTCCGCGTTCGTGCCTGCCGATACAACAATTGAATATTCTCATTTTTATGGCGTACAGGATTCCAATGCGCGTTGGCTTGAAAACTTAGTTTACCTCAATGACAACTACGCCACCAATAAGTTGAGCTACGGCATCGCTACATTTGACGGACTGAAAGCAAACGGATTGCCACACAACGGCAACAGCACATCAGTTTACGGCTCGGCAGATTCGCTTACTTCACAGCCCATTAATCTCAACGGGCTTGGCATCAACGACTCTGTGTTCCTTAGTTTCTCTTTTGAACCAAAAGGCATTGGGGATAAGCCGGAAGCGATGGACTCGCTCATTCTGGAATTTAAATTGCTCGGCAGCGACTGGCAGGAAGAATGGTCAACGGCAGGTTCTGACTCAGCGCTTGCAAACCCGGAGTTTTCCAATGTGTTGCTGCACATCACCAACCCGTTTTACTTTGTGAGCGATTTTCAATTTCGATTCAGAAACAAAGCAACCATCACCGGAAACAACGACCATTGGCATCTTGATTATGTGTATCTCAACAAGAACCGCAGCGTCAATGAAACTACTGTGAACGACATTGCAATTCTCAGTCCCGCGATCAACTTTCTGAAAAATTATACTTCCATGCCCTGGAATCAGTTTGCCGCAGACTATCAAAATGAAATTAAAGACTCCATCAGCGTTACCTTCCGCAATAATTATGCTTTTCCGCAACCGATGGATTTTACCTATCGCGCTTACGAGGGATTTACCAATGACCCGATTTTCAATGACATTGTACTGTCCTACAATTTCCCTGCAAATTCAGAATTCAGGCGCTCTTATCCTGTGAGCGATTTTATTCCTTACACTCCAGATGCTACGGACAGCGTCAGTATCAATGTGGAAGTGGCGATAGACGAAAATCCCACCAGTGTTACTCGTGAAAATGATACGGTTACTACTCCGGTGCTTTTTCATAATTACTTTGCTTATGATGACGGCACGGCTGAACGCGCTTATGGATTGGAAGGAGCGGGCATGAAAAAATTTGCGTATGAATTCAATTTGAATGAGCCTGATACGTTACGTGCATTACAGTTTCATTTTTCACAAATCAATGAAGACCTTTCGCTGCGCGAGTTGACGCTGGTGGTGTGGAAAGAACTTGGTCCGGGAATCGCTGTAGAAGAAGACACGCTCTACTATCAGGACAGAACGCCCTTTCATTACATTGATGAAAGAAACGGGTTCACCATCTATGTGCTTGATTCGCCCATTGTAGTTGAAAATAAATTTTACATCGGCTGGCAGCAGTTGTTCCCTGAAAATATCCAGTTGGGGCTTGATTTAAACAACTCTGCAACTTCGCGAATGTATTATTTCTCCAACGGCTCATGGAAGCAATCATTAGTCGAAGGCGCACCTATGATACGCCCGATTGTCGGGAAGAATATTCCGTTGATTGGAACTGGAATGGAAAATCCTGCGCTTTCAGGAGAGGCATTTATTTATCCCAATCCTTCTGAAAATGTGCTTTATCTGAAAACAACTTATCTTACCCAGCGCATTGAAATCTATGACATGCAGGGGAAAATGGTAAAGTCAATCCCGGGCGCAGTTGAGCAAATTAAAATCAACGAGTTGAATCAAGGAATGTATCTGCTTAGAATCTTCAGCGGAAAACACGCTCCGCAAGCGTTGCGTTTTATAAAGTTGTAATCAGCAAAGGTTATCCTTTCTTTTTCCCGATAGCAAGATCATGTGTGAAAAATAGGCGGAACGTATGAAAGTTGTCATACTTATTCCCGGAACTTAACTGCCTGAAATAATTCAAATAACCGATGGTGACTGAAGTGCCTTTGGCAAATGTTGCGCTGATGCCCGCATAGAAACGGTTTTGGTCAAACACATTGAAAATAACCTTTTTACCCGCCTGTAGAAATACTTCATCATTCACAAGTAACTTAATCGGGTATTCTTTCTTACCAAGTTTGGCAAGCGTATATTCAACTGCAAAGCGATAACGAAACCGGATGGAAAATGTGTAGCCATCAGCAAGCTCTCCATTTGTCACATTGCGCACAAACCGCTCTTCTATTTTGAAGCGATGCGTGAAACCGATGCGTTTGCGTTTCTCCATTTTTTGCCGATAAAAAAATTGTTGAGCAGGGCGCAACTCGTGCGTATGCACCTCTCCGTTTTTCGGAAACCAAATAGAGAACCCGGGACCAATATGCCAGCCTTCGCCTACGTTATATAATCCATACACTCTGGCTCCTGCAAGAAACTGATTGCGCGGGTCAACATAAAATCGTTCGGTCACTTCCGCCTGTATCCACCATTTTTCCTGAATGCGGATATTTTCAAAAAAATCAAGCCACACCTGCTTTTCGTGTGAAATTTCTTTTGAGCCTGAGGGTTGAGCTGAAATATGGCAGCAAGAGGAAAGGCACGAAAAAATCAGGAGACTGGCGTAACGATTTATTTTCATTGATAATCTGCAAAGATTGTTTAGCTGACGAAAATAAGTTTTTCGTCCCATTTCTACTTGGGCTGTAGCAATAATAAAAGACTGAACCGTGAGATTTTAATGGGTATCGGACAAATTACACTCAATAAACCAAGTACGCAGCTCGCATGAAGCGAAATCGAAAATTTAAGCGATAGCCCACCCGCATGGTTTCCAGGAACTTGGTGACTCACCATGACAGCGCATTTGCAATTTGTCTTACTCCCTTTTTCAATGCTTTAATTTCATCCCATTTAATTAGTCTAACTTCCGGTTAATATCACTTCGTTAAACCACCGTTCTCTCCTTTGTCAGTAGAAAAAATCAGCTTTCAACATGTTGCTTCCGATCATTTTTATTCCGAATTAAAATCCCGGGTAAATAATTATTTTGAAGAGCGCCAACTGTCGCAACATGCGAATTGGCAAATGGTACTGAAAACGATTGTGCTTTTCACAATTACATTCGGAGCCTATGGATTAATCATCGCAGATTTTCTCCCCCTGTCATTAATGCTTTTTCTTTGTGTCGTAATGGGAATTGGAATAGCCGGATTGGGATTTTCTGTTGCACATGACAGCATCCATGGAGCTTATTCTTCCAATTCAAAAGTTAATTATATGTTAGGGCTTACGATGAACCTCATCGGTGGGAATCGCTACGTGTGGAGCATCACGCATAATAACATACATCATACCTACACGAACATCCACGAATACGATGAAGATTTGGAACTTGCGCCCTTTATTCGCTTATCAAAACACAAAGCATTTAAAGGCATTCATCGTTATCAGCATGTGCTTGCGTTTGTTACCTATTCATTCGCCACTATTTTCTGGGTATTCTTTAAGGATTATAAAAAACTTGCGCAAAAAGACATCGGTCCTTACAAAAACAAAAAACATCCGCCATCTGAATTTATCGTGCTGCTGATTACTAAATCCATTTACTATGTCTATACCATTTTAATTCCGCTGCTGGTGATGGATATTACGTGGTGGCAATTTCTCATTGGCTTTTTCACCGTTCACATGGTTGCAGGAACTATTCTGGGCATCATTTTTCAACTGGCACATACGGTGGAAGGAACTGAACATCTAAAACATGAAGGAGATGGGCAAATGGATGGTTCATGGGCAGTGCATCAAATGCGCACCACCAGCAACTTTGCCATGGAAAACCGCTTCGTCAACTGGTATGTTGGCGGATTGAATTTTCAGGTGGAACATCATTTATTTCCGCGCGTGTGCAGCGTGCATTATCCGGCAATCAGCAAGATTTTGCAAAGCACAGCAGCGCAGCATAACGTGTCCTATCGTTATCATGTAAATTTTGGCAATGCAGTGTACTCACATTATCGTTATCTGAAAGGATTAGGAATAGCTTAATCAACTCAGTCCTTCTCCAAAAGTTGAAGAACCCAATAAATAAGCATAAGGATAACTCCTCCAAAAATCATCAGCGCAAATAGCAGCGTATAAAGTAGAATTTCAGGTTGCATAAAATCTATTTTATCTCTAAAACACCATTGGTTGGCATTTGTTTTAGCGATAAGAAAGTAAAATTTTAAAGCAGCGCTCAGTCGCATGCAATCCAATCTTCTTTAATGCAAAACGACAACCACAAGCCTTATTTTTGCGCCCGTGCCAACAATCAAAAAAATTCTCGTTGCCAATCGCGGAGAAATCGCGCTGCGTGTGATGCGCTCTGCAAAAGAAATGGGCATCAAAACCGTTGCTGTTTTTTCCGATGCTGACAGAGCCATGCCCTTCGTGCGCTATGCAGATGAAGCGATAAACATCGGAGCAGCGCCTACATCACAATCTTATTTAGTTGCTGAAAAAATTATTGAAGCCGCGAAAAGAACAAAGGCTGATGCGATTCATCCCGGCTATGGTTTTCTTTCGGAGAGAGATGCGTTTGTAGAAAAAGTAGAATACTCTGGCATCATCTTCATTGGTCCCGCTGCCAAATCCATCCGCATGATGGGCAATAAGATTTCCGCAAAAGAAATTGCGCGCAAACTGAACGTACCGCTTGTGCCCGGAACGAAAAATGCGATTGAAGATATTGCCCTTGCAAAACGCGAAGCAAAAAAAATCGGTTATCCGATTTTATTGAAAGCTGCAGCAGGCGGTGGCGGCAAGGGAATGCGCGTGGTAAATGAAGAAGCAGAATTAGAATCGCAGATGGAACGCGCAGTAAGCGAAGCACTCGCTTCATTTGGCGATGGCTCGGTGTTTATTGAAAAATATATCGCCACACCACGCCATATTGAAATTCAAATACTGGCAGATGCGCATGGAAACACGGTGTACCTCTTTGAGCGCGAATGTTCCATCCAGCGCAGGTATCAGAAGTTGATTGAAGAAGCGCCTTCGCCCGTAGTTTCTGAATCGCTGAGAAAGAGAATGGGTGAATGTGCCGTTGCGCTTGCAAAATCTTGTAACTATACCAGCGCAGGCACCATTGAGTTTCTTGTGGATGAACAGTTGAATTTCTACTTCCTTGAAATGAACACGCGCCTGCAAGTAGAGCATCCGGTAACTGAGTTGATAACAGGACTTGATTTGGTAAAAGAACAAATCAAAATTGCTCAGGGAGAAAAACTAAGCTTTACACAACAGGATTTAAAAATTAATGGTCACGCGATGGAACTGCGCGTGAATGCCGAAGACCCGTTTGATAATTTTTTACCAAACGTAGGAAAACTCGAAACCTACCGGAAGCCCGGTGGCAACGGTGTGCGTGTGGATGATGGGTATGAAGAAGGCATGGAGATTCCAATTTATTATGACCCGATGATTGCGAAGTTGATTACGCATGGCAAAGACAGAGCAGAAGTAATCGAACGCATGACACGCGCGATTGATGAATACAAAATCAGCGGGATGAAAACCACGCTGCCGTTTGGAAAATTCATGATGCAGCATCCTGAGTTTCAAAAAGGGAATATGAGCACACGATTTATCGAGGAGCATTTTTCACCCGAAAAACTTTCGAAGCATAGCGAAGATGAAGCGGTCATCGCTGCGCTTATCGCAACAGAGATTCTATCAGAGAAACCTCAAACTCCAAACTCCAAACTTCAAACTCCGGTTTCAAGTTGGAAGCAAAACCGCTTAAACCTTGAGCTTTAAAGACCATTTTTCCACCCAGTCGGCTGATTATGCCAAATTCAGACCACGCTACCCCCAACAACTATATGACTTCGTACTTGCGCATGTGCAAACGAAAAACACTGCGTGGGATGTTGCAACAGGAAACGGACAAGTGGCAATCGTGCTTGCGGAACATTTCAAAAAAGTGATTGCGACAGACGCGAGCAAAAATCAAATCAAACACGCAACAGCGCATCCAAAAGTCACATACAGAGTGAGCGCTGCTGAAAACTGCGGTTTGCCTGATGGTATTGCAGACCTCATTACTGTCGGGCAGGCGTTGCACTGGTTTGATTTTGAAAAATTCTTTCATGAAGTGAAGCGCGTTGCCAAACCCGGATGCTTCTTCGCATCGTGGGGCTATCGCATTCACAACATCAGCCCGGAGATTGATGTCATCACAAAACGATTTGACGAGGAGTTAGTCGGACCGTATTGGCCCAAAGAACGCGTGTTTGTTGATGCGCATTATGAAAGCATTTCACTTCCATTTAAACCGATAGACGCGCCTCCTTTCACCTTGCAATGGAAATGGAACATGCATGAACTACTCGGCTATCTAAACACTTGGTCAAGCACACAGCTTTACATCAAAGCGAAACAGCACAATCCCTTAGACCTCATCGAAAAAGATTTGCTCCACGCATGGGGCGACCCCGCAGAGGAGCGAGAAATATCGTGGCCTATTTTCTTTAAAGCGGGATACGTTTAGATTGCCCCGCGCTATATTTGCAACATGGGTCTTACTTATGCAAAAATCAAACTGAACAACGCTCGCAAACCGGAACTGAAACCGGTAGAAATTAGTGCGCTTGTAGATTCAGGCGCGTTGTTTATGAGCATAACAGAAACGATTGCTATGCAGCTTCAATTAAAAGAATTGGAAAAACGCTCAGTAAAAATTGCTGATGGCTCAATTCACATGGTTCCTTTTGTTGGTCCGTTGCGAATAGATTTTGAAAACCGATTTTGTTTTACGGGAGCAATGGTTCTCGGAGATGAGCCGTTGCTTGGAGCAGTTCCTATAGAAGAAATGGATGTTATTCTTCATCCGGTAACACGGAAGTTAATGGTAAATCCTGAGCACCCGAATGTTCCCCAATACATCATGTACTGATTTCAATAATTATGCAAACTCACAGGGGCGAAGCGCAATCATTCCTGCAATCACTTCTTGCTCCGCAATTCACGCCTGAATCGCTTCTGCCTTTGGCGAGTGAGCTTTTATCAGGCATCCTGCCTTTTTAATTTTGTGAGCAAATGATGCCGGAGGCAGAGAAAACATTCACTCGCGGGACACGAGCGAAGGCGGAGGGAAATTACTTTTTCAATGTTCTTTCGTAGTCTTCAAACCGCACCTTCACAATTTTTTTTCTTTCTTCGTTTCGCAACACGATTCCTTCTGCTTTACCCAAAGCATTTTCTGTTAATGCCACCTTTGTTGATGGGATAAAGCGTTTCAGGCTTTCCAATATCTCAGCATGCCCCAGTCCTGTAAATTCAAAATTGACTTCGGGTACTAATTGTAATTCAGAAAACCGAGCAGTGATGTTTTTCCTCGTCAGAAATTTTTGACCATAAACGATACCTGTTTCGGTTTCATGCTCGCGCCAATGTGATATTGCCTCACGGCTTTCATTCAGAACAGATAAGTCATCATATTCAGCAACGTCAAACACGCGAAAACCGATTTTGCCCATGCCATACCACTTCGCGTTTGCAGAAGTTTTTCCTCCAAACAGCTCTCCATAGATAACACTAAGGTGAGTAGTGGAGGGGAATTTTACCTGCAATTCTTTCAAGCCGTCAACAATTCCCTGTGTCAAATCATAATACAGGTCATGGCAGAAATGCAGGATAAATTCCCTTGAGCCTATCAGGTATTCATCTCCAAGACAAATAATTCGCACATTAGTTCCATCAATTTTTTCGGTGGCAAATAGTTGTTCCCCTTCGAGGGGCGTTGTGAGTTCATTGGTGAGTTTCTCTCGCTCCCCCAACTTATGCAAGGTAAGAATGGAGGGATATTTTGTGAGTGTATTTATTTTATCCTTGCCGTGCTGCCGGATGAGTTCTTTTATCATGCTGCTGCATTTATAATTTACGCCTCATCAAACACCTCATCCTTATCCAAGAAACCATATTCCTCTATTTGCGGTAAAATTTTGGCGGCAAGCGTTTCGTTTGCCTTGCTCAGTTCTTTCAGTTCGTCCGTTGCTAAGTTATGTTCGGCAAGGCAACGCCTGATTTGATACCAGCCTGCATCCCACGTTTCGATTTTCCATTTGTGGGTTGCCATGTGGTTGAGGCTGGCATAAAAGAGTTTGTAAACCGCTTCTGCTTTTTCCAACACTTCTTGCGCTTCTGCTGAAAACACATTTTTAGAAAGCCAGTTGGCGACATAGCGGTTTTCATCTTTAGTCAGTTGCTGCCGGAAGTCGGCATCTTTGATTTCCCAGCGTTTCACTTTTTCGATTTTAAAAGGGAAGAAGTTGTTTTTAATTTGGTAGGTGTTGCCCAAATAGGAAACATTCTTTAAAGCCGTTGTTTCATTTGAGCCGGAAAACAAACTCCATACAATGCAATCATTCAAAAACTCTTTACTTGGCTCGGTGTGCGGAATGAGAAATTGATTCCTGTCATTCAGCCACGTTTGTTTTGGAATTTTTTTAACAGCATGTAATGTCAATGCCTTTTCAAAGTTCTCTTTGATAACAGAAAATGCTCCTGCACTTGCATTCGGTGAAGAAAGAATTACAACATATTTAGCATGTTGAAAGTCGTTGCCGTTACTGCAAAGAGAGCCGAGAAAGTCAGGTCTTGCACGATGCCTTGTGTCTGCATTGCAATGCTTCACCGTGATGCCATTACTCAATGGCGGCAAAATGAAGTCTTTTGAATTTTGCGGTCGTTCAAACCAGTTGTTCAGCACATCCTCTTTTTCAATGAGCCGCAAATGCTTCACCCCAATGGTTTGCGCTTCTTCATTTGCAATATCAATTTCTACTGATTTGCTTTCCCGTGGTTTTGATAAGTTCCAAATTAAATAGCCGATTGGATATTTCCCCTTCACTCCGTGAAAGGTTGTTGATTTAAAAAGAAATCCTTTCTTGAATTTGTAGTTGAAAAACTTATCCCTGTATTCAATGCTATCAGGCGCATTGAGGTACTTCAATTTTGAGAACATTCCCAAGTAGGTTTTCTTAGGAAGTTCATGCACAATGCGAAACATAAACTGTGCGAATAGCTCCCGCTTCACATGTCCTGTTTCCTCATTATCCATCAGGATTTCTACTTTGGTTTTGCTCACGCCTTTCTTTGATTCTCCTTTTGCGCCTCCTACTTGCGCAGTAGCAAAAGGAGGATTGATATGCACCAACCATGTAATGCTCGGGTCGGCTAATTCATCCCTCAGTTTCTTTGGCAATTTCCAGTTTGGCGCAAAGGGAAGTTTTTCTTTGTTGAACAGATATTCCACATCATCATTCAAATAGTCATATTGAAAACAGGTAGCGTTAGGAAACACTTTTTTCAAATGGTCGGCTTCGCTACCATGCAGCGTTGACAGGTAGAGGTATTTATAGGCTTCAGCGGGGAGGTGATATTCAAGATTGCCGGTTCCGGCTGCCATATCCCAAATTCTATACTTGCCTGATTTATACCATTTTTTCCCAAGCGCTTCACCCAAGTAGTGAATTGCTTTTTTACAAAACGGCTCCGGTGTGTAAAATTCACCTTCAAATCTTCGCTGGCTATCATCCGTGAGCCTGTCTAACTTGGCATAATGCCATGAATTGTTTCGGCATTGGTAACATAATCGTAAACGCCCCAGAAATAATCGTAGTCCTTCGTGAGAACTTTCTGCGTTTTCGAGTTCTTGTCTTCAAACGTGAAAACCACGCGACCATTTTCCTTGTCAATGATTACTTTCTCGCGCTGAATGTTGGCAAGGAAATAAAAGAAGTCTTTATAGCCGTTTACAATGTACTTGCCGATGACGCCTTTCCAATGGTCAAACACAGCTTCAAAATTTTCTTCGTTGATTATTTTCTTGTCGCCAAAATCCATGAGCAACTGCGGATTCAGCGCGTTTTCAAGATTCTTGCTGAAAGCTGCGTGTTCGAGTTTCTGCGAAATTTTGTAAACATGCAGCTTGCTTGTTTCCGGCTCTTTCACCAAATGGTCAACGAGCTTCGGGTCGGGTTTGCTTGGCGCGCATTCCCAATCATAAGCATCGTTTGAATAGTAGGTTGACCATTTGCGCGTTTCCGTGATGGCTGCTTCGTTTTTATCGGCAAGGCAGATGAAAAACGGAATCGCCTGTTCCACTTCAACATATTTCAGCCGCCTGATATAGTAAAGCGATTGCGCAAGCACAGTAGCAAGGGCTTTGAGGTTTTGAAAGTTTTTATTGGCTTTGAATTCAAATAAAACCTGTGGCGTGTATAAATCATGGCGGTGAGAAGTGTCGTATTTTATCTTGAAATAGCCGGCATAGATTGCCTTTACATCTTCTTCCGTAGCAGCCTTCTCTAAGCGGTTTTTAAACTCGTCAAAAGTCATGTTATTATTTTCGCAGAACCCAAAATACATCTTTTTTTTACCGTTACAGACGGATGAAGTCCCGTAGGGACGATTCTTTTGGTAGAGAAATGAATGAGGTAATAACGTAAGCCTCGTTGGGGCGACCATTTACAAACATTTTTAAAAGGTCATCCCTACGGGATTTTTTTGGGGTTGATTTCGATAATTCTACCAAATGAACATCCCTACGGGATTTCATAGCTGTTCAGCAACTTTTCCGGTGGTAATTTTACCGCAACATGAACCAGCCGAAAACGAATGAAGCGCAATCTTTCCTTCAATCCCTTCTTGCTCCGCAATCCACTCCTGAATCGCTTCAATGGCTGCATCAAAAAGCCGAGAAGCTGAGTTATGAATTTTCTGAAAAGGAATTTTATCTCGCGTTCAGTTTACTGCCGCGCTATTTTGAAAAAGAAAAACTAAACCTCACTGATGCGCAGCTTCAACAGGCAAATTATCTGCGCACAGGTTTCAACCCTGCTGATTTTACTCTTGTGCAAATAGCAAGAATCCTGCTTGCATTGTCCATTCCAAAGGAAGATACGGAGCGTTTTTTAAAAATCCTGAACACGCTTTTTACTACCGGGGAAGTGAGCGAACTCGTTGCACTTTATTCCGCGCTGCCGTTATTGCCGCATCCCGAATTGTTGAAAGCACGCGCAGCAGAAGGAATCCGCACAAGCATGACGGTAGTGTATGATGCTGTGGCATTACACAATCCCTACCCTGCTGATTACTTGGATGAAGATGCGTGGAATCAAATGGTATTGAAAGCAGTATTTATGGAGCGACCGCTTGATAAAATTTACGGAATAGATAATCGCGCAAACAAACAGCTTGCGCGAATGCTTTCTGACTATGCGCATGAACGGTGGGCAGCTTCGCGCTCTGTAACGCCTGAATTATGGCGACCTGTTGGACCATTTCTCGAAGAGCGTTTGCTGAAAGACATCGAGCGACTGCTTGAGCGGGGCGATGATTTGGAAAAACAAGCTGCCGCGCTTGCCGTGAAGAGCAGCACTTTTTTAAAAGCAAGAGAATTACTTTTCAGTAACCCTGAATTGAAAACGAGCGCAGAGCAGAATGAGTTTGACTGGAAAACAATATCTAATTCGGTGATTCGGTAATTTGGTAATTCGGTGATTCGATGATGAAAGAATAAAATTGCATTTCAATTACCGAATTATCGAATCAACAAATCATCAAATTTTAAGATTACGAGAACAACATAAAATGGAACACACACCTAAAATAAACTTCCCCCTCATTGACCCGCACATCCACATGGTGTCGCGCTCTACGGATGATTATGAAGCGATGGCTGCCGCTGGCGTGGTTGCGGTGATTGAGCCTTCGTTTTGGCAGGGGCAGCCACGCACCGAAGCAGGCACGTTCAAAGATTATTTCAGTTCACTCATTGGGTGGGAGCGCTTTCGTGCGAGTCAGTTCGGCATTAAACATTATTGCACCATCGGCTTGAATTCAAAAGAAGCAAATAACGAAGCGCTTGCGGAGCAGGTCATAGAACTGTTACCGTTGTTTGCAACAAAAGAAGGCGTAGTTGCCATTGGTGAAATCGGCTATGATGACCAGACAAAAGCGGAAGACAAATATTTCCGCATCCAGTTGGAACTTGCCAAAGAATTAAATCTTCCGGTTCAAATTCACACACCACACCGCGATAAGAAAAGCGGCACCATGCGCAGCATGGATGTGTGTGAAGAGCACGGATTAAAACCTTCGATGGTTATCATTGACCACAATAATGAAGAAACCGTGCAGGAGGTGCTGGACAGAGGCTTCTGGTCAGCGTTCACCATTTATCCGAAAACAAAAATGGGCAACGAGCGCATGGTGGAAGTAGTAAAACGCTTCGGGCATGAACGCATCATGATTGACAGCAGCGCTGATTGGGGCGTGAGCGATCCGCTTGCTGTTCCGAAAACCGCAAACCTCATGTTGCAACGCGGTATCTCTGAAGAATCTGTGCGCATGACGTGTTATCAAAATGCACTTACTGCCTATTCGCAAAGCGGGCAGATGAAAGAATCAGACTGGCTGCAACCGCAAGGTGTTGACCAAACGAAATTGTTTTCAGGCAACTCCGTATTGCGCGGACAAAATCCATTAGTGCAGAGTAGCGAGATCGGGATTATTAAGTAAATCCAGTAATACTTAAAAAGATTTTTCACTATCTTGATTTAAATTTCAAAACGATGTCCACCACTGAACTGAAAAAAAAGTTGATTAGTAAAATCAAGGACACAGAAGACAAGAATATTCTTCATGAAGTCTATCAAATCTTGAATGCAGAAAAGAAGCAATTGCGCTATAAGCTCAGCCCCGAACAGATAAATGCTGTTCGCGAAGCGCGGGTTGAAATCAAAAAAGGCAAGAGCCTTTCAAACGAGCAAGTGGATAAAGAAATGGAAGGATGGCTAAACGAAAAGTAACATGGTCATTCACTGCCAGAAATGACAGGAAAGAAATTCTACAATATTGGAGAAGTCGGAATAAATCAGTTCGCTATAGCAAAAAATTGAACACCCTTTTTAAAGATGCCGCGCATCAAATCATCAATTTTCCAGAGGCAGCACCGCTTTCAGATTTTGAAGGAGTACGCGTGAAACCGGTAAAAGATTATTTGTTTTAGTATGAAGTATCTCAAGATGGTTCCATTTCTATTCTCAGGATTTGGGATACCCGCAGAGACCCTGAAATGCTGGAAAGATTCTTCACATAGAAACTGTTACCCCTCTGCAACGGGCGCTACCAGACAAAGCGATAATGAGGCGAGGTAAGTACGCGCCAGAACCAGCTACAAGCTTCAAGCTATTAGCTGCAAGTTGAAATGCAGTTTTATGGTTTTGCTTGTAGCTACAGCTAAAGGCTCTTTTATGCCACCATCTTTTGAATCGCCTCCACCAGCCTATCTAAATCCGAAAGCTTGGTATAAAGATGTGGGGTTACACGCACACCTTCAAACTCTTCGTGCTTAATCATGGTGGTGAAAATTTTGTGTTCGTCCATCAGAGTTTTGTGCATGGCTTCTGCCGTCATCCCTTCGATGTGGAAGTTGCAGAGCGAGCAGGAAAAACCTTCTTTCAACGAAGTGTTGAATTTCAATTTTGGCAATCCCACAACTGCATTTGCCCAATAGCTTTTCAAATAACGGAGACGCGCTTCTTTTCTTTGTATGCCGATGCCATTGTGAAAATCAATCGCTTCATTAATGGCAAGCTCTGCGGGGAAGTTGCGCGTACCAAGATGTTCAAACTTGCTCATCTTGTCTTTCTGGTCATCGGGGCTGCCAAAGAGCGACCACACCTTCGTGATGTGTTCTTTTTTCATCCACAACATGCCGCAGCCAAAAGGTGCATTGAGCCATTTGTGCAAGCTCGTTCCAAAGTAATCGCAGTTGAGGTCAGCTATTTTAAAATCAAGCTGTGCGAACGAATGCGCCCCGTCAACAATCACTTCCAATCCGCTTGTATGCGCCATGTCGCAGATTTCGCGAATGGGCAAAATTTGTCCTGTGAGATACACGATATGACTCACCACAATCAGCTTCGTTTTTGGAGTGATAGCAGCTTTAAATCTCCGCACCACTTCCGCGCTATCTTCGGCAGGTGTGGGAATAGAAATTTTTACGATTTTAATTCCGTCTCTTCGCTCGCGTTGCATCATGCCCGCCATCACAGTGGGATAATCCTGATTGGTGGTAATGATTTCATCGCCCGCTTTCAACTCAAGCCCCATCAACACCGTTTCCAATGCTTCAGTGGCATTGCGCGTGAGCGAAATTTCTTCATACGGGCAACCTGAGAGTGTTGCAAGTTTTTTCTTTATGGATTCGCGCTGCCGCGTGAATTCGCCAAACATATAATAAGCGGGCGCCTGATTCGCGAGTTTATAATAATGCATGAACGATTCCTGCACCACTTTTGGCTGCGGACACACCCCGCCATTATTCAAATTGATGAACAGCGATGTAGGAGTGTAAGCCTGCTGAATGACAAACCAGAAATCTTCATCCTCAGCAATCTGCTGCGGGCTAAAGTGGTCATAAGACGATAGCCGCTGCTTTATCTTCATCAGGTCGGATGATGAAAACAGCGTGGCGGTAAGCCCGCCTAATGTGATGGTACTCATGGTGTTTAGGAAATCTCTGCGTGATGAAGGCATTCTTAGTTTATAGTTTGAAGTTTTGCGGCAAGCTTTAATAAAATGTAATCCGAAATTAAGTTGTAAAATCAACTCTTGAACTTGCCCTGTTCACTTTAAACCTTAAACTTTAAACTTACAACTCCTTTTCCTCCATGCCTATTTTTGAGCTTTCAAAAGAGATTCAGTTTCCCGACCCTGAGCTTGCCGACCCGAGCGGCATTCTTGCGGTGGGTGGTGATTTAAGCCCGCAGCGTTTACTGCTTGCCTATCGTGCGGGAATATTTCCATGGTTCAATGATGGCGACCCGATTGTGTGGTGGTCGCCCGACCCGCGCATGATACTATATCCGAAAGAAGTGCGTGTATCTCAGAGCATGAAAAAAGTGTTGCGTGATAAATTATTCCGCGTAACATTCGACTCTGATTTTGGAGCAGTAATAACAAATTGTAAAAAGCAACCTCGACCCGGGCAAAAAGGAACATGGATTACTAAAGAAATGCTGGAAGCATACTTGCAGTTGCATGAAATGGGTTATGCGCATTCAGTGGAGGTGTGGAAAGAGAATATGCTTGCAGGCGGACTATACGGAGTTTCTTTACACGGCTTTTTTGCGGGCGAATCTATGTTTAGCAAAACAAGCAATGCATCGAAAACGGCATTTATCCTGCTTTCAAAAACATTAGAGCGCCTCGGGCTTGGAATGATTGATTGTCAACTGCACACGCCACACCTTTCCAGTCTTGGCGCAAAGGAAATCAGCAGAGAAAATTATCTGAAGGAACTTGTGCGCTGCTCGCAGCAATCAACACTCAAAGGAAATTGGAGCAAACTGCCTGTTGTGCAGGAAGCGCTTGAGTCTGTTTCGCTCATGACTGCCTGACGAGCAGCGATTCCGCATAATCTTTCAGCATCTTCTTTTTTTCTTCGTCAGCATTTATACTATTCAAACATTCCAGCGCGAGCAAGTGATAGTTACGCGCTTCCACCTCAGCAATCTGCCGGATACCGAGTTGATGATAAATTTCAATCACGCCTTTCACCTTTTCATCTGCGGGAACATTGTTACTGAGATAAAAAAGCAAGCGCTCGCGTTCAGCGGCAGAAGCGACTTCCATCGCCTTGAGCAGCAAATAGGTTTTTTTGTTTTCGGCAATGTCGCCACCTGTTTTCTTTCCAAACTTTTCCTTGTCGGCAAAGACATCAAGCGTGTCATCGAGAATCTGGAAGCAGATGCCCATGTTTTTTCCAAAATCAAACAAATGGTTGGCATTTTCCTCATCAGCGTTTGCAACGATTGCGCCCAGTTTCAAACTACATGCAAGCAGCACGGCAGTTTTAAATTCAATCATCATCAGATATTCGCAGAGCGCAACTTCGGAGGAGGTTTGAAAATTCATATCATACTGCTGCCCTTCGCAAACCTTGATTGCAGTAGCGTTGAATAAGTCAATCGCTTTGCGGAATCTTTTATCATCCAGATGATTCAGATATTCAAACGCATAAATCAACATTACATCGCCCGAAAGAATCGCCTGAGGAACGCTGAATTTTTCATGCGTGGTTTGCTTTCCTCTGCGTAGCGATGCATTATCCATGATGTCATCGTGCATCAGCGTGAAGTTGTGGAAAAGTTCTATCGCATAAGCAGCGGGCAAGGCTTCCGTAGTTTTTCCATCGAATAAATCGCAACCCAGCAAAGTAAGCACGGGGCGCATGCGCTTGCCGCCCAAATCGAGAAAATAGCGGAGCGGCTCATACAACGCTTCCGGAGAAAAACGGAAAGCATGTGTTGTGCGGTAATCTTCAAATAATTCAAAAAGCTGTTCAGGGGAATTCATTCGCGTAGAAAATCTGCGATGGAAAAATACAAAGAATCCGTGTGAGGAAAACAAGACGCTCTTTAAGCAGAATAAAGCGAGTGTACAAATTTTTCCACGTTTTATTTATTATGGGATTATTAAGGATTAGCAACTTTGAAACTTTTCGCTATCTTGGCGACCGCTTAAAAAAAACAAGTACCCCCTTATGAAAACAATTAAGCCAGTTTTGTGCGCTCTCGTTCTGTTCTTTTTTTCTGTCGCAACGATGCATGCGCAGAAGGTTACTGTCTCCGGAAAAATTGTTGACGAGCTTTCAAAAGAGCCGCTCATTTCAGCGAGCGTCAAGCTGAAAGGAACCGGCACCGGAGGCGTTACCGACCTCGATGGCGTTTTCAAATTTGAGATTACCGACACATCGGTAGTAACCCTCACCATCAGCTACATCGGCTATGAAGACAGGGATGTAAAAATTTCCAGTCCGTTTCCGTTTACAGAAATCAAACTGAAAAACTTCGTTATCCAAGGCGAGCAGGTGGTAATTACCGGTTCGCGCGTGGCGGAGTCTGTTATGGAATCAGGCGTTACGATTGATAAAATTGATGCCCGTGATATTAAGACTGCGCCTTCCGGCAACTTCTATCAAGGTCTTGGCGCATTAGCAGACATTGACGTTATCACATCAAGCGCAGGATTTAATGTAGTGAACATGCGCGGATTTAACACTACGCAGCCAGAGCGCTCAGTGCAATATATTGATGGCGTTGACAACCAGGCTCCGGGATTGAATTTTGCAATCGGCAACCTGATGGGCGCAAATGATTTGGATTTGCAAAGCGTGGAAATCATTCACGGTGCGGCTTCCGCCCTTTATGGCGCAAACGCTCTGCAAGGCGTGATCAGCATGACTACCAAGGATCCTTTCAATTTCCCCGGCTTGGGCATCCAGTTGAAAGGCGGCTCAAGAGATTATATTGATATTCAAGGAAGATATGCGCGTACGTTTGGAAAGGAAGACCAATTCGGTTTCAAAATCGTGGGAGCATATATGCGCATGGATGATTGGGTAGCCGATGATGACAGCGCCAACCGTTATGGCGACATTGAACCCGAAGTGGACATGAGCAGCATCATCATTCAAAACCAGTTTAATGAAGTGGATGATGAATTCACGCAGGAAGATTTGGATGATGCAGTTGCACTGAACAACTGGCTCGGATTTAATCCGCAGGCTTACCCTGGCACACAGGTGATTAAAGCTCCCGGCTATATGGAAGAAACCGTGGCGGACTACAACACAAAAATGTGGAGAATCAATCCCTCGTTACACTGGAAGTATAAGCCCGGGCATGAAGTATCTTATATGTTTAAGTACGGACGCGGTACTTCTGTTTATCAGGGTACCAACCGCTACAGCATTAAAGACATCGCTTATCAACAGCACAAGCTCGAATTCACGGGGAAGAATTACGTAGCCCGCGCCTACACCACGTTTGAAAATGCAGGCGACTCCTATGATAATGTGTTTACTGCAATCAATGTTTCAAGAGAAGGCGTTGCTGAATATGTTTCGCAATATCTCACCAAATATTTTGACACGCTTGATACGCTCACAGCCGCCAGAGATGAAAGTTTCTGTGCTGACTGTCTTGAGCAATGGATGGTGGATAGCGCGCGCAACGCGGCTTTGATTGAAGCGGCAGATGCGTGGTATCAACCCGGCAGCAAGCAATTTGATTCAATCGTGCAGATGACGGTAACAAACCCTGATTTGCAAAGCGGTTCCAAGTTTTTGGATGAGTCGAAGTTTGTGCATGTGGAAGGCAATTACAAGTTTGATGATTACGTAAAATGGCTCGACCTGATGGTTGGAGCTTCTTACCGCACTTATTTGCCAAAATCTTACGGAACAATTTTCAGGGACACGCTCATAGATATTTCAGATACGCTGACTGACGGACGAAATAACCCCGAAGGCGAGTATGAAAGAATCGTGACGCATGAAGCGGGTGTTTTCGCTACTGCAACAAAGCGTCTGCTGAATGACAAGCTCAAACTGAGCGCTTCCTTACGTATGGATAAATATACCAGCTTTGACCCGCAAATTTCCCCCAGAGGTTCTGTTGTTTTCACGCATAAGAATCATACGTTGCGCGTGTCGGGGCAATCAGCCTATCGCATGCCGACCTTGCAAGACCAATTCATCCTGCTTAACCTCGGTCCCATTACGCTTGTCGGAAACTTAGATGGATATGACCCTGCCTACACGCTTGAGTCTGTGACTGAATTCAATGACTCGCTGGATGTAAATGAAATTGACCCTGAGTTGCTTGAAGTGGTGAACATCCCCAAGTTGCGCCCTGAAAAAGTGCGCACCATCGAGTTTGGTTATCGCACAGTGCATAACGAGCGCCTCTATATTGATTTTGGCTTTTATTACAACTGGTACAAAGCTTTTATTGGCGATATGCGCGTGGCGCAAATCAACACCGATGGCGTTGTTGGCGAAGAAAGCGGAGTGGATGCTATCATCACTGAAAATTATGACCTGAAACAAATTCCCATCAACTCAGATAATGTAGTGCGCACATGGGGTTTCAGCGTTGGCTTGTCGTATTACTTCGGACATGGAATCAGTTTCAAGGGCAATTACACTTATTCCGACATCAATGAAGAAGATATTGATGACGACCTCATTCCAGGCTACAACACGCCCAACCACAAATTCAATATCGGACTTGAAGGAAAGCGCATTTTCAAAGGGCTTGGCTTCAACACCAACTTCCGCTGGTCAGACACTTACTTCTGGCAGGCTCCCTTTGGTGACGGACAAATCCCTGCTTTCTACACGCTTGACGGACAGATTAATTACGAAATCAAAGAAGCTTATCTCACGCTTGCAGTGGGCGGTTCCAATTTACTGAACGACAGATATCACACAGCATGGGGCGCGCCTTACATCGGCAGACTGTTCTATGGCTCGATTATTTTTGAAATCAACAAAATCTGAGTTTACCGTTTTTGGTTTACTGTTTTCAGTTTAGAGTTTAAAGTTTTCCAAGATGCGCGCTTCCCTACTGGCATTTACCGTATTTTATATTGCAGGTTGTTCTCAGGGAACTCAGCAGGAACAATCTGCGAGCAGTGCAACTCAGGTTGATGCAACAAGCGTTGAAAAGCCTGCGCAAAAAATTTCAGGCGCTGTTGCCGATTCGTTGCTGGCTAAATTGTGTAAGAGATGGTATTCAAAGAAATTGGTGTTGCGCAGTTTGGGAGAGGAATATCCCACCAACAACGAAGAGCTGACGCTGCTGCGCGACATGAGCTACACCGCTGTTGACCGCGTGGAAGGCGATTCGCTTGGGGGAACATGGCAAATCGTAACTGAAAATACCATTCGCCTCACCGACCAGTCAGGCGAGTCACATCCGTTTTTGCTTCAACAACTTACCGCTGATTCCTTAGTGACAAAAGTGCTTGATTCGGAAGAGGAAGATATTAGTATTCACTATGGCTCAATGGAATGAAGCGTGAAAGCGGCAGCAGGCATTTTCTGAAAGAAAATCCGCCTCACCCTACCGACTTCTAAACGCTCACTCGTCCCTCATTTTTTCCACACAGAAAACATTACCTACCGCAGTAGCTCAAACAATTCCCTGTAATTCTGATTTTCAGGATTCAGTTCTTTTAATTTCCTGATGTAAGCAATGGCTTGCTTCATGCGGTTTGTCTGAAGTAAAAAATAAGCTGCACCATAGTTCAGTTGCTCCGAGTTGGGAAAGCTTTTTATTCCTTCTTTAAAAATCGTTTCAGCCTGTTGGCTTTTGCCGAGTTGTTGCAGGAAGATCGCATAGTTGTAATAGAACCTGTCGTAATCATATTTCAGTTTGTGCATCTGCTCAAAATAGTTTAAGCCTTGTTCCTTTTCACCAAGATCCACATGCAGCAACGCCAGATTGTAATTGATGCGCGGATTCTGCGGGTCAATCTTCAGCGCTTCATGCAGAATGACAAGTGCTTTTTCATTTTGCCCTTCGGCATTATAGACGCTTGACAAGTTGAGCCGCGCATAATTTGCCATGCTGTCAACCTTCAGCAAGCGCAGGTAATATTTTTTCGCATTGGCATTGTCGCCCGTTTTAAAATAATAATCACCGAGCATGATATTTCCTGTGGCAAAATCAGATAGATGATGCAGGAAATCCATCAGTTCTTTATGCGTAGAAGCAAAAGCAGTCATATTGCTTTGGTCAAAAGCATTCTGCGGCACTCCGCTGAGTGAGTTGGCTGCCGAAGTGCGCACCGCCCTCACCGGGTCATTCAGCAAGGGTATGACATCGCTCACCCATGTTTCAGACGGAAAATTTGAAAGCGATGCCACCGTCTGGTAGCGCACCATCGCGCTCGTGTCATGCAGGCACTTTCTGATTGCGCTGATGCTTTCGTCCGAAAGAATTTTTCCCGAAATAATTCACTGCGGTGGCGCGAACCGTTTCCGTGGCTGAGGTGTCGGCAAAGGATTAGCGAAAACAGAATATGCTTTTGATGAGATGAATGCCTATTGTATCATGGATACCGGCAACATGGGAATGATTATCGCGGGCGACCACATGCTGTCACCCCGCGAGCATGAATTCATCATTCCCGGACCGGAGGCGCATTGGGCGAAAGTCGCTTTTGAAAAATATTTCCTCTATAGCAGAAAGCATGGGCATGTTTAACTCCATGCGGATTCACTTTTCTGAAAGATTGTCCTAAAACAGAAAGAGCCTGTGCGACCCTATAGCACAAGCTCTTTCTGCCCTAACCAACCATCTGAGAAAACTATCGAACCCTATATCATCGTATTGCCGTTACATTTCCTTTTAAATCCACAATTCTTCCATCGGGGCAAGATGCGCGCACGTACCACACGTACACGTTTGGATTTACCATCTCATCCTTATATTTCCCGTTCCAGCCTTCATTGAAATTATCCGTTTCAAACACCTGATTGCCCCAGCGGTCAAACACGCGGAAGTGAATCAGTTGAATCATTCCCGAACTGCGCACACGAAATTCATCATTCATTTCATCTCCATTTGGCGTGAACGCATTCGGAACCCAGATGTCGCCTTCACACGATTCAATCACGCGCACATTCACTGAATCCATCGCAGGACAACCATTCGCATCCACAACACTCACATAGAAAGTGCCTGACTGCTCGGCAACATGCGTCACTGTTTGGCAATCGTAGCAACTTACTTCTGAAGAAGGACTCCAATAGTAGCTGCTGATATTGTAATGAGAAGTCGCAGTGAATTCAACTTCCGTTCCCGCCATCACCAACTGGTCAGGACCTGCATCCACAGTAGGCAATGAATCTACATGCACATGCACGAACTGCGTATCAGGAACACATGCTCCACCGAACACAACCAGCGTATAGTTTGTAGAAGCAGAAGGTGAAACAATTTGCTCCAACTGTGTCGGGTCATCAAAAGCATTCTGCGGCAACCAAATCACTTGCCCACCGCTGATACCTGCAACATCAATTCTAACTTCAAGCGTTACAGATTCGCCCATGCATAAACGTAGGCTTTCATTAATTGTAGTTTGTACGCGGTCAATTACTGTAATCACAACCGTGTCTTTATCCTGACAGCCAAATGCGTTCAGCGCAGTGATGATATATTCGGTCGTTGATTCCGGTGCAGCAATCGGGCTGAGAATATCAGAAGCGCTCAAGCCAATTGTCGGACTCCACAAGAAAGCTGTCGCACCCTGTTGTTGAGATGTCAACTCCACTTCTTCGCCTTTACAAATTGTTTGGTCGGCAGTTGTTGTTACTTCAGGTATTGGATTTACAATCACTTCAAGCGTATCTAACCACACGCAGTTGTAAGCATCCGTCATGCGGAGCAAATAAGTTGTAGAAGAATCCGGCTTTACAATCGGATTTGGACAAATTGAACAGCTCAAGCCTGTTGTCGGCAACCATTCATAAGTTGATGCGCCTGAAACTTCAAATTGTGTGCTGTCGCCAAAACAAATTTCATCGGCAGCCTTCACTTGAATATCCGGCAGCGGACGCACCACTACCATCACTGAATCAAGCGCAGTGCAGCCAAATTCTGTTTCAACTTCAACAGTGTAAATAGTCGTTCCTTCAGGCATTGCAACAGGGTTTGAAATATTCGGATTGTTTAACCCGGTAGCCGGAGTCCATGTATAATAAGTTCCACCAGTAACTTCCAATTGTGTGGAATCGCCATAGCACAAACTTGTTCCTGCTGAAATTGTAGTAACGGGTAAATCATTCACAGTAATCAGCACAGAGTCTCTGTCCCTACAACCTGTTGCGTTGTCAGTAACAATCAATTCATAGTAACGTGTCACGTTGGGCGTTGCAGTGGGATTTGCAATGTTGATTGCATTCAATCCAACCGAGGGCGACCAGTCATAGCTGCCAACTCCTGAACCTTGCAGCACAACACTTTCACCGCGACAAATCGCTGTATCAGGACCTGCATCTGCATAAGGCAATGCAAGCACAGTTACATTTCCATTTGTAGAATCAACGCAGCCTCTTGTTGAAGTGATTGTCAACTGCACGTTGTAAGTTCCGGGATTTCCAAACGCATGATATGGATGTTGAACCGTTGATGTTTTTGTGTTATCAAAATCCCAATTCCATGAAACAATCGAATCAGATGCACTTGATAAATCGGTGAACTGTACATTCACAGGCAAGCAACCAAGCGTGTCAGATAATTGCATTGCAGCATGGAATTGTAATACTTCTACCTGCACGGTGTCAGTTGATAGACAGCCAAAAGCTGATGTGGTAAGTACAATGTATGTTGTGCTTGAATCAGGCGTTGCAATGGGCGATGCAATATTTGCATTGCTTAATCCCGCTGAAGGAAACCAGATATAACTTGCTCCACCAGTTGCATTTAACTGGGTGCTGCTGCCGCTGCAAATAAAGGTATCATTTGAAACTGTTACAACAGGCAACGGATTTACTGTCACTGTGAGAAAGCGTGTTACCATACATCCGAATCCGTTGATAATATTTACCTGATACGTTGTTGTCTGTGTCGGAGTAGCAACAACATTCGGACAAATACCGCAATTCAAACTTGAATCCGGAAACCACTGATAATTCACTCCACCTGAAGCCCATAATTGCGCTGAACCGCCAATGCAAATCGCAGTATCACCCGAAGCGTTTGCAATCGGAAGCGGATTTGTACTTACCGTTACGCTTCCCGTATTTGTGCAGCCGTTTGAATCCGTAACAAGCACAGTGTATGTTGTTGAACTGAACGGCATCGCGCGGGGATTCGGGATATTGGTAGCATTCAGGAATGAAGCTGGCGACCAGCTATAACTCACGCCACCAGTTGCATTCAACTGAATCGGACTTGTAGCGCATACGGTTGCGTCATTTGTAATTGTGACAACCGGAATCGGATTCACAGTTATCAAAATAGAATCAGTAACTGTGCAGCCAAGCGAATTTGTAATTTCAACATAATATAAAGTTGTTGTATCAGGAGTTGCGCTTGTGAAGCCGCAAGTGTCGCAGCTTAATCCGGCTGAAGGATACCAGTAATAAGTATCACCGCCAATCACTGCGAGTTCAGCTGTGTCGCCAACACACATCGTCATATCGCCCGAGATGTTGTAAACCGGCATCGGATACACGTCAATACTGATAGTATCTCTGTTCATACAACCATTACTATCTGTAACAGTTACGACATAGGTAGCTCCGCCAATAGGAAGGTTTGCAACAGGATTTGGAATGTTGGTGAAATTCAACCACGTTGCAGGCGACCAACTGTAACTCACACCACCCGTTGCATTCAATTGAACAGATTGACCTCCGCACAAAATTGAGTTTGCAGCAGATACTGTCGGAACCGGAAGTGGATTTACATTGATTGTTGTGCTTGCAGTATTAACGCAACCGTTTACGTCAGTAACGGTTACGGTATAAGTTGTTGTTGCAAGCGGGCTTGCAAACGGATTTGAAATTGTTGAATCATTCAGCGATGCAGCAGGCGACCATGCATAAATGACTCCGCCAGATGCAATGAGTTGCGCAGAATCGCCAACACAAATTGTTGAACCCGCAGTATTTATTACAGGCAATGGATGCACAGTAATCGTTACAGAGTCAACATCAGGGCAGCCAAGTGAATTTGTAACAGTTAAATAATAAGTAGTTGTTGCGAGCGGAGAAACAACAGGGTTTGCAATCGTTGAATCACTAACTGTTGCAGCGGGCGACCATGAATAGGTTACTCCGCCTGAACCATTCAACTGCGCAGAATCGCCAAAACAAATTGCTGAAGCTGGTCCGGCATCTGCCACCGGAGGACCGTGCGTGATAATTTGTTTTGTCACCGTATCACGGCAGCCCGCAACTGTTTCAATCATCAGCGTTACAGCGAACGTGTCAACTGTTGTGTAAACATTTGCAGGATTTTGTTGTGTGGAAGAATTGCCATCGCCAAAATTCCATTCCCACGAAATGATTGTGCTGTCAGAAACTGAAGCGTCTGTAAAAAATACTGTTTCAGGAATGCACACATCGTTATCCGACATATTGAAATCTGCAACAGGACCCGGATCAACCGTGATGAAGCGCGGCTTGAGCATCGTGTCAGTGCAGCCTTCCGCATTTGTCACCACAAGCATCACATCATAAGAACCCGGCACTCCATAATAATGCGTTGGATTTTGCAACGTGCTGGTATCTCCATCACCGAAATCCCAAAACCAGGAAACAGGATTGGAAAAACCTAAAGACGAATCGTAAAATGAAACAAGACTTGCATGGCAGAGGTATTGTATGTCGGAAGAAAAATCTGCAATCACTGTGAACGTGATAATTGAATCAGGATGGTCAATCGTAATTATGCAACCGTGTAAGTCATCAAGAATCAATGACGGGTGAAACACTCCGGGATACGTATAGTTGTGCGTAATCGTGTCACCACCCATGTACACGCCAACGCTTCCATCACCATAGTCATAGATATGCAGCAGCGTATCGGCAGCATCTGAAAAGAATTGCACGGGTACCGGAACACAGACGTAAGGCTGAATGAAATCGAAATTTCCAACAGGACCTGTTACTGTAATCGGAATAAACACTGCGGTGTCAGAGCATCCGTTGAAATCAATAACTAGTAGCGAAGGAATAAAAGTATCAGGCGTAGTATAAACGTGCGTGGGATGCTGCAAGTCACTTGTTTGATTATCGCCAAAATCCCACAACCAGTCCGTAATGCTGTCATTCGCGGGAGTTAAATCCGTAAAGTTCACCCACAGCGGAGGACAGCTTGCAAAAGTTGAATCAGCAGTCAATGCAGCTTGAGGTTGAACAACGCGAATGTATAAAGGTTTTGTAATCGTGCTGTCGCAGCCATTGATGTCAGTCGCAGTTAAGCTAACGGTATAAACACCTTCAGCAGAATATGCGTGTGTTGGAAGTGAATCATTAGAAGTGCTTCCGTCACCAAAATTCCACAGGAATAGCATGCCTGTTCCGACAGAAGTATTATCAAAGTAAATATCCTGACCAACACATACAATCGTATCATCCGCAGAAAAATCAGGATTCGGGAATGTAGGAATGATGTAGTTCACACGCATCGTGCTGTCAATACAACCATTGCTATCACTCACGCGCAATGAAATTGAATAGATACCAGGCTCGGTATAATCTTTACCAGGATTTTGCAAAACAGATGTTGTGCTGTCGCCAAAATCCCAAGTCCACCCAGTAACTGTTCCTAAGAATGAAGAAGACAAATCAGAATAATCAACGTGCAGCGGAGTGCAACCATAGAGCGTGTCAGCTTCAAACCATGCAGTTGCTCCATATACAGTCACGTAATCATCAATTGTGAACGTATCAGAGCAGCCGTGAATGTCCGTGATAATCAGCATCACATCAAACACGCCTGAGGTGTCATATACTTTGATTGGATTTTGTTGCGAAGAAGTATCGCCATCGCCAAAGAACCATTGATACGTATCGGCATCAACAGAGCTTGAAGTAAAATTTACAATCAGCGGATAACAGCCAACCAGATTTGTTCCTGCAAAATCTGCAACAGGGTCTGTGATTCTGATTGTTAAATCAGTGCTGTCAACACAACCTGACATCGTATCGCGCACAAACAAATGAATGTTATAGTTGCCTGTTGTGTCATACATGTGCGTGTTGTTCTGCAAATTGGAGGTGTCGCCATCGCCAAAATCCCAATGCCATTGATTTGGTCCCAATGAGTTATCGTTAATCACGACTTCAAAAGGATTCAAACAATTGAACGTAGGGTTAATACCTGCGCGTGGTGGTGAAATCGAAACGTAATCATCAATCGTGAGGGTATCTGCGCAACCGTTGCTCAACACAACCAGCGTTACGCTGAATGCGCCTGTATCTGTATAAGTGTATGTGGGAGTTGAATCCGTTGAAGAACCGCCATCGCCAAAATCCCATTGCCATTCATTGCCGGTGTCGGTTGAATCATAAAAATTTATTGGCGTTCCCAAACACACATGCTGCCTGTCAGAGCCGAATACCACAGTTGGCGTATCGCCCGCAGCGATAAAGCCCGGCTGAATGATTGTGTCATAACAACCGCTAACTGTTCTAATAATGAGCGTTACATCAAATTGTCCTATCGAAGTATAAATGTGCGATGGATTTTGAGCATTAGAAAGCGGAGTGCCATCGCCAAAATTCCATACCCACGCATTTATCACTTCCGAAGAAGTACTCTGGTCAATAAAATTCACAGTTAAATCAATACAACCATTTTGCACATTCGCAGAAAAATCAGCAACGGGACTATTTACTGTAATATAGTTTGCTTTAAAGCGTGAGCGTGTGCATCCGTCAGCGCTTGTTACTGTGAGGCGAACTCCATAACTTCCGGGCGCAGTATAATTATGCGTAGGGTTTTGCAACGTGGAAGTATTTCCATCACCGAAATCCCACAACCAGGAAGCATCATCCGTTGCGTCTTCCGTGAAATTCACGACAAAAGGATTTGCGCAGCCAAGCGTTTGGTCAGCATCAAAGTTTACGATGGGTCGCGGGAAAACGTGAATCAAATCATCATATACAATCGTGTCTCTGCAACCTTTATTCGTTGTGATGATTAATGAAACATCATACACGCCAACAGTGTTGTAAGTATGGGTAGTGTTTTGCACGTTAGATGTTGCGCCATCACCAAAATCCCATGCGTAAGAAATAATCGCCCCTTGAGCAGTTGACTGGTCTGCAAAGTTTACGGTGACGCTGCCGCAACCGCTTGTGTCGCTCACAGAAAAATCAGCCTGCATATCTTCAATAACCATGAAATCATTTTTGACAGTTGTCTTTGTGCAACCGCCCGCGTTCGTCACGGTTAATTCAACTGTATAAGAGCCGGGCAAATTATAAGTATGCGATGGATTTTGTTGTGCGGAAGTGTTTCCATCGCCAAAATCCCACAGCCAGTCAGTCAACATTCCGCCTAATGTCAGGTCGGTGAAATTGATTGTAGCGGGAAAAGTGCAACCGAAACTGGGCGCAGCGCTGAAATCAACCGTCCTGTTCGAGAGAATCGTTATCAGATTGTTGCGCGTGTAGCGGTGTGTGCATCCGTTTGCATCCGTTACTTCAAGATATACAGTGTATGTTCCCGGATTCGTGTAAACATTTGTAGGATTCTGTTGAAAAGAAGTATTTCCATCGCCAAAATCCCAACGCCACGAAACGATAGGCGCATCGCCAATCACGCTCATATCGGTAAATGAAATTGTTTCAGGCGCGCAGCCGATTGTTTTATTCGGAGAAAAATTTGCCACCGGATTTGCGAACACCGTAATCAATGCCGTCACTGTTTTCGTGTCGCTATTGCCACCGTTGCTTGCCGTTAATGAAACAGTGTAAGTGCCGGGCACTATATAAATAGCGCACGGATTATGGTCAGGCGACAAATTGCTGTTGCCAAAATTCCAAAGCCATGTATTCGGATTACCTGTTGAAAGGTCAGTAAAGCAAACTACAAGCGGACTGCATCCTTGCGTTGTGGAAGCCGAAAAATTTGTGGTAATCTGCGCGGAAGAATTATTGATGAAGAAAAACCAAAGGAACAGAAAAAACAGCGTGCGAAGCGAGAGCTTCGTCAGCGATCCGAACGAGCGGAATACACCATTGCCGTAAATAAATAAACTTCTATCCATCCTCACAAAATCTGGTTCTCAAATAGTCTTCTCAGTCCCTTCGGAAACCGTATCACATAGGGTCAAACACACAAACTGGTTTCCGATTCGTGTTCTTGTACGGAAAGGATAGAGCGAGGTTGCACGGATTAGCTTTATAAGCTTGAATACTTCAACCCATTGGCAGTAAGCGTATATCTTTCTGGAAACTTTATCGTTATTAGCGGAAATGCAAATTCATTCGCAGATTTGCATTCTATTAAACTTCTCAATTCATGAAGCCAGCAATCTTTTTTGCTTTTATATTCACTTTTTTATCCGCAGTTGCCCAGGACATGAAGCCTACTGACACCGAAGCGCTCCTCAATGTAGTTGTGGTAAATGCGGACAACAAGCCACAGGAGGGCGAAGTAATTACATTCCTCAGCTTGAAGGATGAGAAGACTTTCACAGGAACTACCGATGCAGAAGGGAAATTTTCCATTTTAATTCCTAAGGCGCAGAAGTTCAAAGTGCAATACAAAGTCTTCAGCACCGAACAGGATTTCAAACCGCTGGAAATCCCTGATGTAGATGAACTGTTGACCTTCACTTACACCATTACCGTAAAACCGCCCAAAGTTTATACGCTGGATAATGTTTTTTTTGATCCTGGAAAATCTACTCTGAGCAGCGAGTCCTTCAAGGAGCTAAAAGAACTGGTTGAGTATATGACGAAGAAAAAGACAATGGTGATTGAAATTGCCGGACATACGGATAATACAGGCAAAGCGGAATTAAATCAGAAACTCTCGGAAGAAAGAGCAACTATTGTGAGAGATTATTTACTCAAAAAAGGAATTGCTGCCGAGCGTGTCGTTGCTAAAGGTTATGGCGATACGGAACCTATTGCCGATAACAACACTCCTGAAGGACGACAAAAGAACAGAAGGACTGAAGTGAGGATAATTACGGAATAATTCTTTTGATTTTTATTATACGCTGAATTTTACAAGAACCCGTGAATCAGAAAATCTCTGAATTCACTATTTTGCATCCATGTCAGCTAACGCATCCTCTAATAATTTCTGGCGCTGGGGCGACCCTTCAAAAGCGATCCATCTCAATCATTTTCCAAAGTTCAAATCTTTTCTACAAGAGAAATGGGATTGCGAATTAAAAATTGATTTTCCGGTTCCTGATTTGGAAAACAGAATTTCTGAATCAAAGTTTTCAGAAAGTGACTTCTCCGCTATTTTTTCAAGTCTTAGTCAAAATCAATTCTCCAACAGTAAAGCAGACCGAATTAAATATGGCTTCGGGAAAAGCTATCACGACCTCATCCGAATTTTTACCGGAAACATTCCTCCCCTGCCCGATTTTGTTTTATTCCCGGAAAATGAAAAGGAGGTTGCGCTTATTCTTGAACAAGCAAGTAAGCAAAAAATAAACATCGTTCCTTTTAGCGGTGGGAGCAATGTTACTGGTGCATTTGAATTAAATACTGAAAAACAAATTACCTGCTGTGTCAACTTGCAACGGATGAAGCAGTTGATTTCAATTGATGAAACATCGCACACTGCCGTTTTTGAAACCGGAATCTTCGGTCCGGAACTTGAAAGCATCCTAAATGAAAAAGGATTTACACTTGGGCATTTCCCGCAATCATTTGAATACTCAACGCTTGGCGGTTGGCTCGCTACACGGTCTGGGGGACAAGAGTCAGGACAATACGGAAAAATTGAGGATATCGTACTTGGGTTAAAAGTGGTGACTCCCTCCGGCAATATCAGCACAACTGATTTTCCGAAACATGCAAGCGGTATTGACACGTTCCGCTTATTTATCGGCTCTGAAGGAACGCTTGGCATCATCACGCAGGCGAAAATCAAAATTCATAAGCTGGTAAATAATCACGAATGGGTGGTCGCGCTTTTTAAATCGTTTGAAGAAGGAACAGCCGCTGTCAGCGGATTACTTCAGCAAGGCATCCATCCGGGAATTGCGCGCCTCTCTGACGCGCTTGAAACAAAGCTGTTCAGCACGATGCGCAACAGCGAGTCGCAAGGCTTAAAAAAACTTGTCAGTTCTTTTATAAAATCACGTGTAGAAAGCAAAGGATTTACCGAGCCGTGCATTTTAATGTTCCGCTTTGCAATTAAAAATCCAAGCGATTCAGCCGCTGTGAAATTTTCAAAAAATTTCTTAGAAGCACATAATGCTTTTCTTCTTCCATCCTCCACGTCCGGGAATTGGGCTGAACATCGCTTCACCCTACCCTATCTGCGCGATACGCTCATCGAACATCGGGTCATGATTGACACTTTTGAAACGGTAGCTTATTGGAAAGACATTAACACGCTATATGCTACCGTAAAAAAATCGCTCAACTATTCAGACTTTTATCAAAAAGGTGGATTGCTGTTTTGCCACATGTCGCACGTGTATGAAACAGGCGCGTGCTTGTATTTCACGATGATTGCCCCGATGGAAAATGGAAATGAAGAACAACAATGGCTGAATTACAAAACCATAGTTACGGATGCCCTCATTCAATCAGGCGGGGCGGTGAGCCATCATCATGGCGTGGGGAAAGACCATCAGCGGTGGTACTTGCAAACCACTTCCACCGAGGAAAAACAATTACTGCAATCCGTTAAAAAATATCTTGACCCGAATAATATCATGAACCCTGGAAAATTATTTGATGAAACGCAGGACTGACATTGATTTTCTTTCACAAAAAACTTTTGACCTCATCATCATTGGTGGCGGCATCACAGGCGCGGGGATTTTTCAGGAAGCTGCGTTAAGAGGATACTCGTGCTTGTTGTTAGAGAAAGGAGATTTTGCAAGTGGCACGAGCAGCAAATCGGCAAAACTGATTCATGGAGGCATTCGCTATTTAAAGTACGGCAAAATCGGGTTAATCAAAGAAAGTCTTGAAGAGCGCAATCACCTTTTAAAAACATATCCGCATCTCGTTAAGCCCTTGCCCTTCTTGTTTCCTGTGTATGATTCTACATTTAAGTATCGGGTAGGAATGGCGATTTATCATTTTTTGAGTAACGAAGAAACCCTTCCCGAATATCGTTACATCGAAGCTGATGAAATCATCCGCATCTTTCCTGCGATTAATTCAGAAGGGCTGAAAGGAGGCTTTATCTATTTTGATGCAATTACAAACGATGCACGGCTTTGCAACGAAGTGATTGACGATGCACAAAAAATTTCCGGGAATCACGCGGTGAATTATTGCGAAGTATTGTCGCTGGAAAGAAGTGAACAACAAACAAGAATAAAATCGCACGACCACATTGACAATATTGACAGAACTTTTCACGCACGTTGTATTATCAATGCAAGCGGTGTGTGGACGGATGAAGTATTAAAGCGGGTTGCACAAAAACAAACAAACTTCTCAGCGCCCAGTAAAGGAGTTCATTTGGTGTTCTCTAAAAAACGCTTTCCGTGTGAAAACGCGATTATCATCCCGTCCTACGCAGATGATACCCGCTTGAATTATTCCGTGCCGTGGGAAAATGATTCCGTAATTATCGGTACAACTGACACAGATTACATAGGCAATCTTAATAATCCTGTTTCGGAAGAACGTGATGTTGAATACCTGCTGCGTTCACTGCAAAAATTCGCGCCATCATTAAATATTACACAGCGCGACATTTTGCATATCTACTCCGGCTTACGCCCAATGTATAATGAGTCTGCACCGAGCTACGAACGCTCGCGCGATTATCGGATTTGGTGGGAGGAGGCAAACATCCTGAACATCCTTGGCGGAAAACTCACGAGTTATCATTCTATGGCGGAGTCACTGGTAGATGAATTAGCAAAAAAATTCTCTTCTGAAAAAAAACCGAAGGAAACACAGCATATCAAACAATCCTCCCAATTCTCTGACTTGCCGCACACATTTACCGAGAGTATCCGGGAGCGCTTTTTAGAAAAATCGTCTGAGCTATTTTCCATCGCGCATGAAAACAAAAAAAATACGGAATTACTTCACCCTGATTTCAACGCAACTGTGGCAGAAGTGATTTATTACATCCGCAACATACAATGCTATCATTTAGCCGACCTGATGGGAAGAAGGCTTTCGCTCACGTATGTATTATTTGGATGTAAAGAAAAAGATGCAGTGATAGAAAAAGTTGCAGAGTTAATGAAAATAGAATGCGGATGGAGTGACGATGAATATGCAAGTGAAATCAAGATTTACTCTGCATTGCTTGAAGCCTCACCCCGCCCCACTCCAAAGGAGAAGGAGTCCGAACAGTTTCGTTCTGATAAAGAGCAAATCAGGATTTCAAAATGTTAAACTAAAGCAATGAAAGTTGCCTTCATTTTACACGGAAAACTTAAACACATTGCGCAGTTGAAAAAGAAACTCGCAGATGCGATGCCTGAAGGGTTCGTTGCAGAATTTCATACAACGCAACACGCAAAACACGCGACAGAATTGACAACTCAGGCATTGAACAAAGGTGCGCAATATGCAATCGCTGTTGGCGGTGACGGCTTGCTGAATGAAGTTGTAAACGGGTATCTGCAATGCCGCGATGCCGTGAAGCATCAAACTGCAATCGGTGTTTTTCCAAAAGGAACAGGAAATGATTTTTGCAAAACTGTCGGGATAAAAGCAGACACAACTCAATTGGCAAAACTGCTGCAACAAAACAGCATCAAGCCTGTGGATGTTTGCCACATGCGCTTTCTTGATGTGCAGCATCAACCTGCCGAACGCTACTATATTAATATTGCCGACATCGGCATTGGCGGCTACGCATCACAGCGCGTGAACAGCAGCAGCAAAATTCTCGGCTCAACGCTGAGTTATGTGAAAGCTATTATTCTCACGTTTCTCTCTTACAAACATCGCAGGGTGCGGGTAACGGCTGAAAATTTTACGTGGGAAGGAAAAGTGCTGCTTGTAGTGATGGCAAACGGCAGATTTTTCGGCAGCGGTTTATGCATCGCACCGCAAGCTGCGCTTGATGACGGCAAACTTCAACTCGTGCTGCTCGCCAACGTCACCCTGCTTGATTACCTGAAACACATGGGCGAAGTGAGGCGCGGTGAACTCATTCAACATCCCGAAGTGCAATACATGGAATCATCCTTCTGCAACATTGAGCCGCTTGAAGAATGCACGATTGATATGGATGGCGAGTTTGTGGGCTATGGACCAATTGAGGCGAAGGTGGTAGGGAAGGCGGTGAGGTTTTTGAGGTAAAGTATTTTCTTTCAATCTTAGCCTGACATTACGGTTGTATTTTTATGGGAAATTATTTAAGTTCACTTTGCCATATTATTTAAGCATATGCATTTACTACTTACTCTATTGGCAATGTCGTTCTGCGTGTATGTCAATGCTTGCTCGGATTCAACTGTAAGAAATTCTATTGACACGACTTTATTTAATACCGACTTTGAGAAAACAGCATTCTCGCAATATTTAAATGACAGGATCGGGAACCCTTTGATGATGCTAATGTCCATTAACGCAAATTCAAGTAACGAAGAATTTCTCCGCGTGGAAAAAACTATAAACTCACTTACAAATAATCTTTTGCAGAAAACAGAAAAGCAAAAACAACTATCAAAAACTTACAAAATTATTTTCGATGACATCCATTCGGCTTTTTTAAACCATTATAACCTTGTTGCCGATTTTGAAAAAATATTTATAGACGGCATCTATAACTGCGTTTCCGCTTCCGCATTGTACAGTTTGATACTAACTAAAATGAAAATCCATCACGCCATTCGGGAAACGGTTGACCATGTGTATGTAATTGTTGACCCTGACAACACGCATTTTCTTTTTGAAACAACTGATCCTTCCGGAGGTTATTGGAAAATTGATGACCCGTTTAAAAAGAATTACATTGATTTTTTGATCAAGCAAAAAATAATTACCCAAGCTGAATTAAATAGTTCTACTGTAGGTCAGGTGTTTGAGAAATATTATTACAGGGACGAAGCTATAAATGTATTTCAACTTGCCGGTTTGCAGTATTACAACCAAGGTGTTGAAGCCTTAACTAAATCAGATGAATCCGGTGCTTTAAAGTCGTTTGAAAAAGCCTATATCTTATATCCGTCCGAAAGAATTTTATTCTTCATCAACAATTGTCTTGCAATTCAAGTAGAGGAAAGGACTGACTACAATCAGCAGTCAGTGACAGCAATTATGAAATTGCTCAATTATAACGACTCTGATTTTTTCAATTCACAAGCGATTAATTTTTTCGAGCTGATATGTGAAAACGTCCTCATCAAGAAAAATAATTCAGGGGAATTTGAAAGGCTTTATAAACTTTTTAACTCAGGAATTCAGGATGATTCCATCAAGCAGGAGATTACCTCCCTCTATTACACCTATAAAGGCATAGCACTCTATTACAAAAGTTCTTACCGCGATGCCTTGCCAATCTTAAAACAAGCATACGATATGCAGCAAGAAGATCTTCGTCTTCAAGCAATTATCTCTGAATCTGTTCTGAGACTGGCGTCCTTTCCGAGTGACCCGGAAAAAACCATTAAAACCCTTGACGAATATGTAGCCGGGTTTAGTTTTTTAAAAACTTACAAATTGATAAATGATGCTTATACTAAAATGTATCTCGGATTGGCGGGTAATTATTTTCAAATAAATGACAAGAAGAACGGACTTCTTTACCTTTCAAAAATTCATCACCTACAATGCGGAAACACCTGACATTTCAATTGATGATACGGTTGTTGGACACGCTTATGGACAAGCTTCCTCTTTTTATGTACGTCAGGGTGACTATGTAAAAGCAAGGAGCTATCTTGAGGAGGGGTTAAAATTTTCGCCTTTTAATGAAGAATTAAACAGGAAACTCTTGGTATTAAAAGACTACCGTTAATAAATTTCCCTACGCTTTTCCGCTAACTCATAAATTGCTTTAACCACCTCATCCACCTCTTCCTTCGTATTATATCGCGAAAACGAAAAGCGCACCGAGCCTCTGTCGGGCGGTGCATGCAATGCTTTCAGTACATGCGAGCCTGCATCTGAGCCTGATGCGCATGCACTGCCAGCCGACACGGAAATACCGCTGATGTCAAGATTGTAAACTAAAAAATCGCCTTTGTCGCTGGGCGGAAAAGAAACATTGAGCACGGTGTAGAGGCTGTTGTGCTCATAATTCCCATTCACGCGTATATCGGGCAATATTTCTTTTAGTTTTTGAAAGAAATATTCTTTCAGTGATTGAATGTACTTGCTGTCCTCATTCAACTTCGTGTAAGCCATACCCATCGCTTTCTCCATGCCAATGATGCCGGTGATGTTTTCAGTGCCTGAACGCATGTTGCGCTCCTGCGAGCCGCCATGCAGCATAGGCTTCAGCATGGCATCGCTGCGCATATAAACAAACCCGATTCCTTTGGGTCCGTGAAATTTGTGTGCGGAGCCAGAGATAAAATGCACGTTGACTTTCTGCAAGTCAATCAGGTAATGCGCAATCGCTTGCACCGTGTCGGAAAAGAAATAAGCCTGATATTTTTTACACAACTCCCCTACCCTTTCAATATTGGTGATGTTGCCAATCTCGTTATTGGCGTACATCAGGCAAACCAATGTTTTCTCAATGCCGGGAGCAAGCAACTTTTCAAGATGCTCGTAATTCACATTGCCGCTGGCATCCAATTCTACAAATTCCACCTTTAATCTGCAATACAATGACTCAATCGTGTGCAGCACACAATGATGCTCAATGCGCGAAGTGATAACGCGCGTAACACCTAAATCATCTATTACTCTTTGAATAACCAGATTTGCAGTTTCTGTTCCACCTGATGTAAAAAAAATTTCAGCAGGCGCAGCATTCAACATCTGCGCAATACTTTTGCGCGCTTTTTCAATTGCTGCTTTTGCTTCTCTGCCGAACTGATGAATAGAAGAAGGGTTTCCGTATTTCTCCGAAAAAAAAGGCAGCATCGCTTCTAATACTTCCGGAGCGAGTGGCGTTGTGGCTGCGTTGTCGAGGTAGATTTTCAAGTCGTAAGTTTTAAATTCTAAGTTCTAAGTTTTTGAAAAGCCTGCTTACGACTTCCAACTTAGAACTTACAACTTCATTTCGCCATTTCCTTAATATCCTGCATAATCTGCTTTGCCATCGTGTCGGCTGTGCTTAACGTGCGGCTTTCAGCATAGATACGGATAATAGGCTCGGTGTTGGATTTGCGCAGGTGTACCCAGTTTTCATCAAAATCAATTTTCAACCCGTCAATCGTGGTGTGCGGGTTCTTCTGATATTTCTCCTGCATCTTCACAAGCACTGCATCAACATTAATCGCAGGAGATAGCTCAATTTTATTCTTTGACATGAAGTAGTTGGGATATTCCCCACGCAACATAGAAATGGATTTTTTCGATTTTGCAAGATGCGTCAAAAACAAAGCGATGCCCACGAGCGCATCTCTTCCGTAATGTAATTCGGGATAAATGATGCCTCCATTGCCTTCTCCCCCAATCACTGCTTTCACCTCTTTCATCTTTTCAACCACATTCACCTCGCCCACCGCTGCGCCATAGTGTTTTCCTTTCCTTTTCTCTGTGACATCACGCAACGCGCGCGTAGAAGAAAGATTGCTCACGGTGTTCCCCTTTTTATGTTGAAGCACATAATCGGCAATTGACACAAGTGTATATTCTTCGCCAAACATATTGCCGTCATCCATCACAAAACACAGGCGGTCAACATCAGGGTCAACCACAATTCCTAAATCGGCTTTTTGTTTTTTTACCGTTTTGCTGATTTCATGCAGGTTTTCGGGAAGCGGTTCGGGATTATGCGGAAACAAACCTGTTGGCTCACAATACATTTCAACCACCTGCTGAACGCCCAATGCTTTGAGCAGTGGAGGCAACGCAATTCCACCTGTAGAATTCACACAGTCAATCACGATTTTAAAATTGCGTTCCCGAATCGCGTTTACATCCACTAATGGAAGTTTGAGAATTTTCTCGATGTGCTTTTCGATATAAAAATCCTTTTGTTCCACCGAACCAAGTTGGTTCACATCCACGAAATCATACGCTTCATGTTCCGCAATACTCAATACTTCTGCGCCATCCTGAGCGGAAATAAATTCACCTTTTTCATTCAACAACTTCAGCGCATTCCATTCTTTCGGGTTATGGCTTGCAGTAAGGATGATTCCTCCCGCAGCTTTTTCTTCGGGTACTGCAATTTCAACAGTGGGCGTAGTGGACAAATCCAAATCAACCACATTCAAGCCAACGCCTTGCAAAGCGCCTGCTACAAGATTTTTCACCATCTTGCCAGAAACACGTCCGTCCCTGCCAATCACCACTTTTTTATGTTTTGACTTTCCCTTCAGCCATGTTCCAAAAGCTGCGGAGAACTTTACTACATCAAGCGGAGTCAATGCTTCACCAGGTTTGCCTCCGATGGTTCCGCGAATACCGGAAATAGATTTTATCAGCGTCACAAGTATCGGTTTTGTGGCGGCTAAATTAGCATGGAGGATTGAGTTGTTTTTTTTTAAGTTGTTCATGCAAAATATTTTCGTTTTGAATTCAACAGTCAGAATTGCAACTTTTCTCTCAGCAACTAAAGTCATTCTGCGAACACGAACAAATCATTAAATTGCAATCAGTTCTAAAATTCATTGCTATGTCTCTTACGAAAGAAAAATCAAAACCTGCCGCAATCGAACAGCAAGACTTTCTTCCCCTCAACGGCACTGATTATGTAGAGTTTTATGTTGGCAACGCGAAGCAGTCTGCCTATTTCTATTGCCACGCTTTCGGCTTTCAACCGCTTGCTTATGCAGGATTGGAGACAGGCGTGAAAGACAAAGCATCTTATGTGATACGTCAGGATAAAATCACGCTTGTGCTCACAACTTCTTTTGACCCCGAAAGCGATATTTCAAAGCATCATCAAAAACATGGCGATGGCGTGAAGGTAGTCGCGCTGTGGGTGGACGATGCTCGGAAAGCATTTGATGAAACGGTGAAGCGTGGCGCAAGTCCCAGTTTAGAACCAACTGTTGAGAAAGATGAAAATGGGCAAGTGATAAGGTCGGGCATTAAAACTTATGGCGATACCATTCACTTGTTTGTAGAGCGAAAAGAGTACAAAGGAATTTTTCTACCGGGATATAAAAAATGGAACGCGCCTTTCAAGACAGAGCCTGTCGGTTTGAAATTTGTTGACCACATGGTGGGCAATGTGGAATTAGGAAAGATGAATCACTGGGTTGATTTTTACAAAAACGTGATGGGTTTCACACAACTCGTGTCGTTTGATGATAAAGATATTTCCACTGAATACACTGCGCTGATGAGCAAGGTGATGTCGAATGGAAACGGCAGAATCAAATTTCCGATTAATGAACCTGCGCACGGAAAAAAGAAATCGCAAATTGAAGAGTACCTTGATTTCTACAAAGGCGCTGGCGTGCAGCATATCGCGCTTGCAACAGATGATATTCTTCGCACTGTTGCTGAGCTGCGGAAGAGAGGCGTAGAGTTTCTCTATGTTCCTGATACTTATTATGAAACCGTTACAGCGCGATGCGGGAAAATTAATGAGAATATTGAAACGGTGAAAAAACTCAATATTCTTGTTGACCGTGATGAGGAAGGTTATTTACTGCAAATTTTCACAAAGCCTGTGGAAGACCGCCCAACTGTTTTTTATGAAATCATCCAACGCAAAGGAGCAAAATCATTTGGCAAGGGAAATTTCAAAGCATTATTTGAAGCGATTGAACACGAACAGGAATTGAGAGGAACGCTATAAAGTTGGCGATTTGTAGTTACTAACTATCCACCACAAACAAAAATCACAAACGAATCATGAGCGAACCAACCATCCTCAACGAGGAGGCAGCGCACAAGAAATTCGCTGTGGATTGGTTCAATAAAATCTGGCCGCTATTACAAAAGGAGAACAGGACTGCCGAAGAAAACGAGATGATGATTCACCTTGCGCATACTTCTCTTTTTCATTGGCTGCATGTCGGAACAGCAATTAACGAACAGCGCGGTGAATGGATGCTGGCAAGGGTTTCCACCATTTTGGAAGACAAGACAAAGGCGTTGCATCATGCAAAACGCTGCCTCGCATTGACAGAAAAAAATGATTTCAAAGATTTCAACCTTGCTTATGAAAGTATGGCGCGGGCTTATGCATTGAATGCGATGCCAACAGAAAGCAAACGCTATCTTTCACTTGCAAAAGATGCGGGAGAGCAAATAGCTGAAAATGGCGATCGTGATTTATTTATGAATGTTAATCAGAGCATATAATAGTAAGGAACCTAAGAGATACTTCTTAAATTTGTGCATGGCAAAAAAAGATGGACGAAATCAAAGTGCCTCAGCACACGTACATTAAGGAAACAGGTAGTGGAGTACCTTAAAAAGAAAAAGGGCAGCCAACAGGAAGCTGCTGAAATATTCAGACTGAGTAATAGCGGAGTTGAAAAGATATGGCGAAAATATCGGGAGGGAGGCAACCGCATCGCTGATTTCAGAATCGCGATTGACCAGGCGCGGTTGCTCATATTATATGCCGCATGGAAACTTGATACGGTGGGAGCATTGGCTGCAATGACGGAAATTTCCTCTATCAAAGTTGTTGCGCCAAATGTGCTGCAAATGATTACAGATGAAGCAATTCAGATGCACGGGGGTGCGGGCTTGTCGTATGATTTTCCGCTCACTGCATTCTTTGCGATGGCGCACGTAATCCGTATTGCCGATGGTCCTGATGCTGTGCATCGCGGGTTAATCGCGCGATTTGAATTGGGGAAGTATTCAAGTTGAAAAAAATCGGAGTAAGGCGATGAGTGATGCTGCAAAAAAAATAAGAACGGAAGAAACGCTTCCTTTAGAAAAATTAGATGCGTGGATGAAGCAGCACATCGCTGGGTTGAGCGGCTTGCCTGAAATCACACAATATACGGGAGGCGCATCCAACTGGACATATAGACTGAAATATTCTTCGCATGATTTGGTATTGCGCAGACCACCTGCGGGAACAAAGGCTTCCAGCGCACACGACATGAAGCGCGAATTTTTTATTCAGAAAGCGCTGATGACGTTTTATCCTGTGCCTGAAATGCTTACTTTCTGCAACGACCAGAGCGTGGTGGGCTGCGACTTCTACATCATGCAGCGCATTGACGGAATTATTTTGCGGAGTAATCTTCCGCAGGGTGTCACGCTGAATGCAGACGATGCGCGTAAACTCTGCATCAACGCGATTGATTATCTCATCAAGTTGCACAGGATTGATGTGAGCAGCGCCAACCCTGAGCTTGCCGCATTTTCAAAAGGCGCGGGCTACACGCAACGGCAAGTGAACGGCTGGTGCGACCGTTTTGTGAAAGCAAAAACGTGGAACGTGCCTTCGTGTAATTACGTGATGCAATGGCTGAAAGAAAATATTCCACAGAAAGAAAAGCTGTGCATGATTCACAATGATTACCGCTTGGATAATTTGATTCTTGAACGCGGAAATCTTTCAAACATCATTGGCGTGCTCGACTGGGAAATGGCAACCATTGGCGACCCGCTGATGGACTTGGGCAATTCACTCGCCTACTGGGTGCAGCGCGATGACGACTTTGTGATGCGCATGTTCCGCAGGCAGCCTACGCACCTGCCCGGAATGATGAAGCGCAGCGAGGTGATAAATTATTATTGCGAAAAGACAGGCAACCGCGCGGATGATTTCCGGTTCTATGAAGTGTTTGGGTTGTTTCGCCTCGCAGTGATCGTGCAGCAGATTTACTATCGCTATCATCACGGGCAGTCACGCAACAAGGCGTTCAAAAATTTCTGGCTGATGGTGCATTACCTCAACTGGCGTTGCAAAAAAATCATCAAAGCGAAATGACATCCTCTTCCAAGCAAAAACTTTTTCTCTTCTGCGCGATGGGCTGCCTCGGCATGACCACTGAAATTTTTTTCACGGCATTCTATGGGCTTTATTACGGCACGATGGATATTCAGATGAAAGGATTTTCTTACATCTGGATGTTCCCGATTTATGGATTGGCGGGTATTGCATTTCCTCCCATTTTGAAATTGATTCAAAACTGGAATGTGTTGCTGCGCATGTGCGTATATGCCGTTGGCATCCTCGCGGTAGAGTTTGCAACAGGATGGTTTCTCGAAGTGACTACAGGGCAATGCCCGTGGGAATACAAGGAAGGCTGGCACCTGATGGGCTATATCCGTTTTGACTACTTCCCGTTCTGGGCGCTGTTCGGGCTAATGGTGGAACTGGCGTTGAAATTTTTAATGCGGCTGCGCATTGAATAACGCATTATTGGCGAGCACATACTTCTCCATCATTTTATAGATTTTTTCTTTCAGTGGCTCGATGTCATTCTCCGTCAACCCATCAGTGGGAACAGGTTTCAGAAAATGACATTTTAATTCGCAGCGTTCGAGCAGCAAGCTGTTGTTAGGAAAAAGTTTCCTTGTGTTGAGCAACACCATCGGCACGATGGGCAGGTGAAATTCGACAGCAAGCCGGAACGCCCCATCCTTGAACGGTTGCAGCGGTGCAGGGGTGCGGTTGCGCGTTCCCTCCGGAGCAATCATAATGGAAATATTTTTTTTGATGATTGCGCGCATCCGCTCCATGCTCTGTCTGCGGCTCTCTGCATCCGAGCGGTCAACGAGTACCACCGCGCGTTTGAACATGAAGCCCATAAAGGGAATTTCCGTCAGTTCTTTTTTCCCGAGCGGACGATAACGATTCGTCATGGAAGCTGCGGCAATAATGATGTCGGCTGTTGAGCCGTGATTGAGCACGAAGACGTAAGACTTGTCTTTCTCGAAATTTTCCTCGCCCTTCACTTCCAATCTTACGCCATTGATAAACGCCCACGTGCGCGCCCACGGGCGATAGATTTTATACAAAGCTTCCGTGCGGTTTTTGCGCACCAGCAATACAACAGCTACATGGATAAAAAAAATAATCAGCATCAAGAGCATGAACGTGATATAAGCGTAAAGAGTAAAGAAAAAACGAAACACGATTTTCATCAGTGAAAAAGTACGATTATTGTTTGAATAGTTAAAGCGCAAAGGCGCAATGACGCTGGAGAAATCGCCATTCTGTCCGTTCGGAAATATTTCAACAAAATGCTGTCTCCCGTAATTTTTCATCGAATGAACGCTAAAAAATGACCTGAAAAACCACAATTTATCAACACAAAAAATACCCTAAAACACTTACGGGAAAACACTTACAAAAAGTATTACGCAAAATAACGTAGTCCAGATTGACATTTTCTGAATATGATAACTCCCGCCTTTATTTCACGCCTGTTCTGCAACTGCATTTTTTGTCGTTTTTTCAAGCCTGCAAAATCTGTTTTGAATATTTCATTTTTATGATTGTTGATAACGCGGTTTGGCAGATTGCATTTTTTTTTCAACTTTGT